>JGI24158J21664_10012049_pt1 | contig 11474 bp, 11 predicted proteins | sample Ectturendosymbi3_FD_21664 | JGI IMG/M metagenome (IMG submission 21664)
AGCTATAGTTTGATTGTTCCCTCAAAGACGGGTTGTGTTACGCCAGAACCAAGAAGCTGCCCCTTGTTTTGAGTGAAGTGTAAGTAACCCCGCAGTGAAGACGCAACCATCACACATGCGCCGGACCCTGTTTGGCAGACCGGAAAGCGCTCGTAAAACTTTCTAACGTTGCCAATGTTGAGTCTGATTTGCGACAACCTGCAGACAGTGACCCTAGCATGTGTACGACAAACACTAAAATGGGTTTAGGCGGTGTGTGTGAAGACCTGCGCAAAAAGAAACATTACGAGAAACGCATTTAATGTTTTTCGTATCTTGAAACTGATTCTATAAATGTAGCTCTTACGCAATTACCAAGAGTATACACATTGTATAACAACTCGGAAGTAAGTGAAGCATTGGTTAAAAATCAAACGAAAATCCATTGCGGCAGACTTTATGAACTGCTCATTTGCTACAACACAGAAATATTCAAAATTAGAAGTTGCCATGAAATCAGCATTGACGTTTGTCGTTGTGGTGTCAAAACCATTGTTATCAACTTAAAATAGGCATATAGTAAGTTTGCTGGCCAACCAGGTTCCAGGAAACGTTGCTACAGCAGTACAGCAACAACATCCTTATTATGTCAATCCCAGTGAAAGCTCGTCAGAGATATCAGCCCTGGGATCGTTCAACATACTTTCACGTTCATGAAAAAAGGTCGTTACCTGAGACGGAAGGAAGTGAAATTGTATATCCGGGTGCGTCAGACCCGCGCGACTCCGAATAAACCCGCCGGCGCTCAAGTGAGTCGACGCCCCGAGTCCGGTCTGCTTCCACAGCCATTCCAGCCCGATCTTGATCATGTGCACCGGCTGTTGCGCGCTGTACAAAGTGATTGGCTGCGGATGAAAAGGAATACTGGTTTCAGTCCCCGAGTATCAGGTCGCAGCATCAACGTGCTGCGATGCAACTGAGCAGAAAGGCATCAAAATCAAGGCTGAAGATACAGCTTTTGCAGCGTCGTTTAAATATTAAGGGTCCACGACTCCGTACTACTTCTTTGACGATGCGGTTGACTGCGCTGTGCTGTGCAAGCGCTGTGCTGTGTTGACTGTGCTGTGTTGTGCGTGAGTGTAAGCGCTAGGGGTCGGAATCAGTCCGGATAGAAATGCGATTCGTTCAAACCTTTTTGCACTTGTGCTGCACGTACAGCTCCAAGTGATCTTGCAGATTCTGTCCAACTCCTGGCAGGTGGGCCACGACGGGAATATCGAACTCTCGCAAGTGATCGGCGTCACCTGCGCGAAGACACACGGAATGACTGGCTGCGAACGGAGTTAAGACGCATTTGAAGAATTCAGGTTACGATGCGAGATCCGGACGGGCAGATGCAGACAGACATGGGGTAATCGTAATCGTCAATCGTAATCGATTACAGTTTTTGAGTAATCGCAATCGATTGAATTGACCAAAAATGAAATGTAATCGTTGTCAATTACATCGCCAATGTAATCGTAATCGACGATCACGTTCGCGATTAACCTTAGAAATCTTCACCCTACATCAGCGTGCGCTGAACCGTGGTTGTGACGGCGGAGTTTCCCTCTTCATCATCGTTTGTTATGGTTATGTTTCAGGGAAGGCCATTTGCCCGTTTGTGTGCGGCAAATCCAGGCAGTCCAGTGGCAAGCACAACGTTTGTTGCGGATTCTTACTTTGTTCCAGCTACCCTTCCTGTTGGCCGCCAGAAGTAACGTGGCGGGTCTAGTGAGACGTAGCAACAAAAAGTAGAGCTTCACTTAAAAACGAGTTGACACTTCAGCAACAGAATAGCGGGACATTACGAGGAGAGGTGTTGGTTTTATTTATGTATATTCAGAGGGAATTTATGAATGTAAGTGCTGGAGTAGGCTATGTATATAATTAGTACAGTAATTTATATACAGTAAATTAATTTTTTTCAGAGGAATGAGGTACTTTACTCCAAGTCGAAAGTACATTTTCACAACACTGATAACTAGCATGCCATCCGTGATCCACCTGATACAGCTAAAAAAGAAACTCAACGAAACCATTGAGGTTTTGTTGACCATTGACGTTTGGTGGTCCAATAGACAGATGCGCAGCTATATTGGTGTCGTGGCTCATTTCATTTCAAATTAAAAACAGCACAGTGCTGTGCTGCCTTGCAGACGATCGTAACCCCCACTCGGAAGAAATGGTCAGCAATTTTGAAATTCTTAAGAACTGAATTTTCAGCGTTGCTGGACGAATGTTCAAGCCTGATGGATGTCGTTCGACTGTTAAAGATTTGAAGCTTTGGTGTTTATCAACAGTAACAAAGATTTTAAACATTGATCATTTTTGTTTAATTAATAATTAAGTGTTTGTTGCAGTGGAGCAAATGACGGGAAGGATGAGGGGCGATTTGACTCTACTGGCTAGCTAAATGTAAAAACCAGACCCCGACTTGACTTATATTTTGGTTTTAGTATTATTTTGGCTTTCGGTAGTTTGTCTTTTTGCGTTTTTCGGTGATTTTCCGTGGATTGGGGGTTTTAGTATAGCCATTCATATCCGGATTCATCATTATTTCTCAAGTTTTTTTTCTGAGTGTTGAACTGTAGGTCACCTACAGAGGCCAACTGGCCTCTTACAGCTAAGTTTCCCTTCTGGCTCAAACCTCTAGTTACACCACTGGTTTGTTGACTGCACGAACATCTCATTAAACAATTATTGTAATTTTTTTGCCGGTTTTTGGTCCTTACAAATTAGTAATTTCGCTTATTGCATTCATTAATATCTTATGTTGTCTGAAAAGATACTTACATCAAACCATACAAATGAGGTTTGTTTTCGTTCTGAAGATGTTTCAGGGCGATTGTAATCGTGATTACTTTCAACGTAATCGTAATCGATTACATTGTGATTTTGTTTATTCGTAATCGTAATCGAGCAGGTGGCAAGTAATCGTAAGCAAGTAATCGTAATCGATTACATTTATGCTGTAATCGCCCCATGCCTGGATGCAGATGGATTTGCCGGAAGTGAAGGTCAACGTCTGCTGTTCACAGGCTGGGCTGTACTGTACTGTGGCACGGTATTGAAAGAGCCACGACGAACTACCTCCTGTAATAATCTATTGCTTATTGGCGATGATGCAAGCGCATGACCTCTGACACCCGAACACAGCTTAGAGCAGCTGATACACACGCTGGCAATTTGGTAAAATCTGTTTAAAGCAACGCATGCGATGCGTTACGTTTGGCATTCCAACGGGGTTATTGAAGAAAAATGGATGTCACCGCAACGGGCTTACACGACCGCAAATTAATAAACCTTAAGAGAGACAATGCAGCAGCAGCATTTTCGCCCAGCAATGAAACGCGTGCAGACGAACTGGCATGTGTTTAAACGCTTCCGACGCCGACAAGCAGCGCGGCGCGTAAAAATTATGCTCGACAGGTCGAACGAAGCAAGTACTTGAGCAAAATCGATAAAAATTAAAACAAAAAATCGAAGCAACAAGCTGTGTTCACCGATGCCAGACAGCATGAGCAGCTGTGGTGAGTTGATGGCGCCTCCGCTGACGATCACTTCTGCTGCGGCAAACGCTTTCTTTACGGAACCTTCTTGCCTGTACTCCACCCCGATCGCTCGCTGATTGTCGAAAATTATCTTTTGCGCCAAACAACCGACCTATAAAGCACAAAGGAAGCAGACATGAGTGAATCGTTTGCGACAAAACAGTGATGAAAAGTAGCAATGGTTACGTGCGGGGTGCTCGTCTTGTGTAAGGACGTTGTTATAGTATTGCACAACGAAAGGGTAAAAAGTCTGGAACATCAGGAATCTGTTTAACCATCCGACATATTGAAACGTCACAGAAAAGTACACGCAACAGACCAGGAACTCTTGAAATGCGCAGTGCAGCGTCATCGTGGTGTAGAAGGTCAATTATAAAGAATTTGAGCAGAACAAAACGAAAACCAACACAGAAAAGCGGTATTTCCAAATACATGCACGGTGACAGACATTCACATGATGAAGCCAAGTCGTTCCACAGAAGGAAACTAAACGGACGACATTTTTTATGGACGACTCGGCTAAATTTACTCGGTGATCTTCAGCTATCAGTGTTGTGTCTGCATTCGCTACGGTCATGGTCAGATTGAAACAAAATGCCAAGCGGACTATGGATAAAACCGCGTTTGCGAATGGAAAAGGTTTTATTCTTTGGTGTTCTCTAAGCCCGAACCATAGAGCCAGCAAGTATGTCGAATAGATCCCACAGCGAATAATTATGCTTTGGCTGAAACCAGGTTTTTTTTAAGGAAAATGTTAAGGAACCCAGTATGGATCTGTAGGGACCCGATTTCTCTGATTCTACGGACCCGATTCTCTCCAATTCTAGAGACCCGCTGATAATTTTCTCTGATTTCAGGGACCCGATTTTCAATTCAAGGGACCCGAATCTGGCCCCTAAAACGCCTCAAAAAAACCTGTCTGGGACTGTTTGCCTCTCAAGGAACGCACGCACGGCAAAGCAAAATACGCATGCACTTACTTCGGTGCTTAGGTTTGTGCGTGTCAGTGCTGGCCGAAGATACGCTGTGGCTGTGCTCCATCTTCTTCCTTTGTGTACAGTCATATCCATGGGACCGACACCCTCTTGCATGAACCCGTTCATGTCTGGGGTATACGGGTACCCTGCCTGTTGCCCAGCGTCAATGAACGCTTTAAACAGTGGATTATCCTGGGGTCCTGAAATCAGGATTTTGCTTCGCAAATCAGGCACGGTCAAGTTGGTAGATCAAAAATAAATCTGATTTTATGAAATTGAATTCAACAAATTAATAGAAATATGTCTTTTCAATAAACATGGGGTTATACTGTTTAACACAATAGTTAACAAAACTTTAGTTTGTTTCTAAAGTCTGCAGCAGACCAAAGATTAGTTTAAGTACTTAAAACTGTTTTTTGGTCATTGGCCAAATTTTTTGAAATGACCGAATAAATTAGGTCAATTCCGTCAAAAGTGTCAGAAACGAAAGATGACAGAAAATTTTTATGCTATTTTGTACAAATGACCGAAACGTCTCAGCAAGTAAAAACCAAGACAAAAATAGATGTAACAAATAACGGTTAGTTTTACATTTCTCTTCACATATGCCATTGTTCTTGTCCACATATTTTCAAACAATTAAAATTAGAATGCACATTGAACAAACGAAATCATGCACACATAAGTAATGATGAAGCGTCAGCTGCATCTTTCAAAAAAACAGAAAATTCAACATACCAACAGAAACATTGAGGGGTCCACTTCCCCCTCTGTATGTATCTTCACCAAGTTCGTGGCTTTGGGCTTTTTTGAAGTATGGCAAAACATTATCATATTTCCATCCAGTGGCACCTTCCTCTTCCCAACGATCATAATCATATGCATGTCCTCTTATATACACCATAGCATTTAGAGAAGAAGATCCACCCCACACACGACCCCTTGGCCAATACATCACACGATTGTTGACATACTTTTGCGGAGTGGTATGGTAGAACCTAAACAAAGCAGTCTGTATCATAACGAGTGGTGATAGTTGTGTTTCCTAAAACGTTTTTCCACCACTCTATCCTCACTATCAGATAACTGAGTTCTTAACAGCTTTAACATGAGAACTTTTAAGCATGACACACAAGATCTTCACATGTGATTGTGTTTACCAGAAAAATACTGGTATTTGGCATTTTGATTTCTGAAAGCTCTTTGAATTGCAGCAGCAGAAATTTACCAAGAATGACTAAAAAACTCATCAGTATTTTGCAAACATCTCCAGAACTCCAACTTGTTGCAGTGAAGATTAGCTGGATTTTTTAATAATTGGTGGGTTTGCAGGAAATCCTGGAAATAAAATGCTTCATGGAGAAGACCTACACCAGTATTTTGCTTTGAAGGATAGTCTTAAACACATAGTTTGGTATTTTACATCAAATGAATCAACAACTTTGATCACATCTTGTTATAAGGTGATGACATAATCGCATCATTTACTTGCATGTTTGATTGCAAAGAAATCCGTGCATGGTCCAGTCACAGTGGCAAGTTTAAAGTTTAGGCTAGTTTTTGGTACTTCATTTTTTACAAAAGCAAACAACAATACCATACCAATTATATTTGTCATCACATAAGTTATAAGTCAATGCTGCTGGCATGTGAATCTTCCACAGCAATCTGAATGAATCAAGCAAAGTATCTTTGGGACCTGACTCAAGCAGCAGGACTTTGTTTGATGGTTCTTCACTTAATCGATTTGCCAACACACATCCAGCAGATCCTGAAAGATTTAAAGTCAATAAATTATGTTCACTTAAAATTGTAATGATCATGCTATGTTATATTAAATGCATCACATCTTCAACAGAAAAGTCAATCTAAATCATGCTTATTAAAGTATAATTTATTAGGAACATAGGTCCTCGATCATCATGAAGATTTGTAGCACTGTACATTGCTACTTACCTTTGTACTGACAATGCTGCAAATTGGTTTGCATTCTATTGAAGACACAAATGTTAGAGCAAAATATCTAAGCACAAGAGATACATATCTTCTGTTTTCCTAGAACAGCAAAGAACACTGACTGAATGTATATCCAGCATTAAATTTTTATATGATTGATTTGTTTGTGCAAATAAATTTACATGGAAATGCACTAATATTGTGCTCTGACTACTTGATGTTGAAGATTTGATTGAATGCAGCATACCTTTGCACCTTACAAAAGAATCCTTAGTAAAAAAAACAACTCACCTGCCCCAATTATGATGTGGCTATATTCTGGATGTTTCTGTGGACTTACAGTTGAAAGCCAACTGCATTGGCATTTAAAAATTGGCATCTTTCTGAGGACCAGCATGTTATACATATTACCAATGTTTCCAAGTTGTGTCATAATTAAACCAGCTGCACAATACAACACCAGATGAATGAATAAATGTGAAACACAATCATTCAGTTAATGCTTCTGGCTTAATTAAAATTTGGCAGAATTGTTTGCTGTGGTATAGGTAACAAACTGTTTCCCAAGCAATCCTCTTAACATTGTAGACTTAACTGAGTTCACTTTCTACACTACAACAAGATAATTAAGTAGCATGATATAATTAAACACATTGATAAACAATCCAAACAACAATAAAAATGCAATTTTTATAAACAAACTATTTTGATGAAATTCATGACATGCTACTTTTATAATTTAAATATCTGATTAACTACAAGCAAAAAATCCCTATGTCATAGTAAATGTATGACATATCATGCATATGGACCTGTTTTGCCATGGTAGAATAAAAACAGCTCTGATTTTGAAGAGTAAATTTTATAGGTGTGTACAGAAGTTCATGATGGCTTATTCACTTTTCAAACAGATTAAAGAGTAAAACTTTGAATATTGACCTTGGTTTGTGTAATAAAGCATATGCCATAACTACAGTATGAATGATGAACGTGCCATTAATTTTTCATGTAAAGGTAACATAACTTGACATCCACTATGAAATGATTAAGCCCAATGTTAAATTTTAGGATTTCTTCTAAATCAAATAGGCAGTGGCTACAGGTCCGCTAGCAGAGCTTCATTTTTGAAAACTTATTTGTCCGCCGCCTGTAATGTGACACTAACACATGACAAGTGTGTGGTGGACTGCACTACACTTGGTAGAAACCCCTAAGCTTAACACCTAAGCCTAACTGCAAATATGAACACAAAAGTTTGGAAACTTTTGAGAAAAGTAAAGAAAAACTAGTACCATGACAAGCGCAACCCTTACTATCAAAACAAAAGTCGCCATGGTGAGAGCCAAACTGAAAACCATTCGCACAGCAGATGTAGATGTGTCTGCTCAACTAGCACAACGGCGTCGCTAAAGTGACAAACTCAGCGTTTTATTTGAACCATGTTACATCCAACGAACCTATAGCCACTTTCTTAAATATATAAGTCCCGTTGGCCATTCCAATAGATTATATTGTTAAACAAAAATATTTAGGTGCAATACTTGACAAACTACTGTCTTGAAAATCCTATGAAATAATGTGAAAAAATAAAATGATTTCACCATGATTGTTACTGCAGTTTTTGGGTACATAGACCTATTAACTTAATATTAACTGATTGAAATCTGCTTGCTGAGTAGCACAAAAGTTTGGAAAGTACTGCACCACAGCACACAAGCATCCTTCATACATGCTTTGATGAGTTCACAGGACAGCTATGTAAATATTTGAGTGTCTCAGTCAACTAGCAAATTGTTTATCATGCATCAACATAAGCATGTATGTAAAATTTCACTTGTTTGGATAAAGCTTTCAAAATTCCGCAAATGAATATTTTCAATATTTATGAAATGTCAAGCAAGGCAAAGCTCATTATTGTCAAGATGTCAACTACATATGGCAAAGGCTATGACGATGATCCATGCCTTTGTATATGAGGGTGTTTAAATGCATGCAGGTGTGTTTATATTGTGCATCATACAATAACATTTTGAGCAAGAAAACCTCAACATGGCATGTGCTTGATAGTTTGTAGAAATCAAAATTATGTGTGCAAATGTACAATTACAACATAAGTGACTAACTTGTTGATTCTAAATCATTTACTGTGCTTTCTTCAAACCATTTTATGAGCACATACTATTCTATTTTTTATTTTACTGAATTTCAATGCAGCTAGCCAAACACATTTTATGCTGCGAATACAACAATGGCAAATAAATATTAATTGTTCAAGGAAGAGCAAAAAATTGATTTGAATCATCAGCAATCACAGAATGACACTTGGCAATGGTTGCACCAGCACTTGTCTTTGACATTGTTCAAAGAGAATGTTGCCAACCTTTTCTTTTGGCCTATGTGGAATTCTGATTTGACACATTTGCAAATGTCTACTTTCATGGATCATATGCCGGCCATTTGCCCCCTTTCTTTTTTGGTAGTAAAGTGGATGTAACTTTCTGGAAAACAACAAAAAGAACAAGAAAACGTGACAGTGCAATAGAGCATGCAAATGTCGCAGTAAAAACGTTGCAGAAGAATGTGGATGCAACCTCCTGAATTCCTGAAAATTTTGCTAACCCACCTTGAACTTGAACTATTTTTTGCTTCGCTTAACCCAATTTTTGCAAATTATGCTATATTTTTTATTTTGTTCTACACTTTTGATTGTGTCTGCTGCCCATGATGAAGACGGCTGTGTTGATCCAGTTCAGTATAGATTTGCTTTCAACTTCATTTTAATTTTTTATTTTATTTGTTTGTTTCCAGACACGAAGTCCACAGTTCAAACACACACTCTCTCTCTGCACAACTCAAGATCGATAAGACAAAATAAGACTGTGTACAACGGTATTTGGGCAGGCGTAATCACAGGGTTACAGACACTTTCTTAACATAACGTATTTCAATGGCATTGGAGGCAGAACCACAAGATTACAGATATAATAATATTTAACACTATTAATTTATGAGACATTCAGTACAAAAAAATCATAAGCATATGTTAGCATTGTCAAAATTTGTATCCAACTTTAAAACTACAGTCCAACAACTAACTTTTCTTGCTGTGACTTGAAAATTTTGATACTTCTTGCACAGCGACAAGCGGCCAAACGAACAGGACTAGGAGATCAGTCAGCATAGCATCACCGTGAAGTAAGACACTAACACCTTGACTACGCTCACTTTCTTGCTAGCAATACGAACTCAACGCTATATGTGGAGTCAGGGGCGGAGCCAGACATTTTAATTTGGGGGGCCACTGGAGGGGCCAGTTTTGCAACAAGGGGAGCTGTCAATGGTCTGTGTAGGACTTTTAGAAAGAGACCTGAAAAATTTTCGGGGGCCACTGGGGGAGGCCAGGCAAAATTTTAGGGGGCAGTGGCCCCCCTGGAACTCCCTTAGCTCCGCCCCTGTGTGGAGTCCGGACAAAGTTGGATGCACAGCAAAATCGTCCCAGCAGAGCTTTTGCTATTTGATGGCAAAATATAAACCATTTAACCAACTGCAAAATCAAATTACAGCTAACATGCTTGATGTGGTTAGAATAATCACATCAAAACAACAAATTTTCTCAGTCCGATCCAGTCCTGATCCGCCAATTTTCAAACATATTGTAGTCCGATCCAGTCCTGATCAGGCCAAAATTGGCTTCGGTCCGATCCAGTCCTGTCCGTGCTCATAACCGCCGTGAACACGTGAATGCGTCATGGTGGTTCCAGTTGAGTGGCGTCAGCAACATCGACAGCAAGTCTCAACCAAGCGGAACATTTTGTTACTTTATTGCAAGGTCTCCAAACTACGGCCCGCAGGCCAAATCCGGGCACGAAACCATTTCATCCGGCCGACAGAGACATTTTGTGAATAATAAAAAAATAACATATTTCCGAAAAAATTATTGACTGGGTAGAATGTAACATACCCGAAAAATTCAGTTACATAAGATGTCCGGTCCTCGGACTGTTGTGTAATTGCTTATGTGGCCCTTGGACAAAAAAGTTTGGAGACCCTGCTTCATTGCAAGTCAAGACACAACAAATCAAAACATTACCAGCGATGGGATAAGGATGAAACCAGTGGTGTACAGGACCCCGATTGCGGAATCCAATCCTGCAGGAGATAAGGAATTTTTTGGGATTTGGGTTGGATTAGATCTTGTTTCCCTTTTGTATCGGATCCAGACTATCCAAATTAATAAACTGTGGTCCTGCAAAAAACTTGATAATATTTGCATAATGGTTGTATGTGGAGAAATTATAATATTTCGAAGTAATATTAGCAAAAATCTACTTTTGTAATTTCTCTCAAAAAAATGCAATGTTCGCTGCCGCTNGGGATCCTACGTTTCCGACGGAGGAGTCATCTCATGCAACTTGTTGGTATGAACTGCGCGAAGATGAGCAGGACTCTACTGGTTAATATGTTTTATTTTTTAATACATTTGTCAGTAGATTCTAGAGGTGGGCAACCGCTACTTTATTAATAGCGTCGCTACTGCTCCCGGTATTTGTTAAATTTAATAGCAGCGCTACCACACCCGTTACTGAATAATAATAGTAGCGAGCTATCGCTACCGCTATTCGCTACCGCTATTCGCTACCGCTATTCGCTACCGCTATTCGTTACCGCTATTCGCTACCGCTATTCGCTACCGCTATTCGCTACCGCTCCGTTTGCTGCACTTTAAAAAAATGTTTGGTGTTGTTTTACTGACGTAGGGTCTATTTTGCAGTGATGTAGTCGAGACCCGTAACCTCCGAGACCGAGACCGAGACCTGGCTCATATTTCGAGACGAGACCGAGACCTGGAAGTTCTAGACCGAGACCGAGACTCGAGACCTCACATTTCTATGATGGTAATTAAAACTAACTCCTTGAACAACGCAGTAACAAAATAAAAGGCACATCGCCAAATATCAAGATTATAAAA
>JGI24158J21664_10012050_pt1 | contig 11474 bp, 6 predicted proteins | sample Ectturendosymbi3_FD_21664 | JGI IMG/M metagenome (IMG submission 21664)
GTTTTGGCAATTTTCGCAAAAAAAACAGCAGTTTTCGGTTGCCTTACCAACGCCTTAGCTCCTCCGCCGATTGCGCTAGAGAGCTGTTCAACGGCTCCAACGGATCGGCCAATCTAGTAGATTGCTCTCGAAAAAAATTTTTTTGCCTGGGGGGTGCGGGTTGTTTGGGAGTGACGTCATAAGTGGAGGACTTTGTGGCCACCTTGGCCCACTTTGCCTGGCCCTGGGCGCCAACCGTTAGGTGGTAGCATTTCGCTGAAATTTTTACTGGAAACTAGGCTACAATCTGAGTCTTTTGATACTTTGGATGACCTGCTGGGGTTTCGGGTTCAAAAGTTGTGATTTAAGTTGGTAAAAATATTTGACTAATTAGCTAATTAGTTAATTAATTAATTGTTTATTTTAGATCATAACTTTTGAACCAGAAACGCTAGAAAGTCAATCAAAGGCTCAAAAGACTTGGACTCGAGTCTAGTTTCCAATGAAAACTTCAGCGAAACACTCTGGCCTAGTGATTGGGCCCTAGGCCAGGCAACATGAGCCAAAATGACCCTAAAACTACTTCACTTATGACGTCACTCACAAACAATCCGCACCCCCAACCAAAAAATTTTTTTCGAGTGCAATCTACTAGACTGGCCGATCCGTTTGAGCTGTTCAACAGCTCTCCAGCGCAATCGGCGGAGGAGCTAGGGCGTTGGTAAGGCAACCAAAAACTGCTGTTTTTTAGGCCGAAATCGAAGTACGAATATACCATAGGCCGGCAGCCAACGAGTTAATAAGTATGCTTCAATCAATGTTGTCTCATGGGCATTGCCTTGCGTAGAAGCAAATGGCTGCCATGTAGTGTAAACTTCATCATTAGAATATTCTCGTTAGGATAGATAAAATAAACGATATGTTGCATCAGCGTGCATGTGCAATAATGTACCAAGACAACAAGTCACAAGCAATTACGGTGATAAATTACACATTATTGCACAGTTAGATAATAATCAAGCTAAATATGATTATGGTAAGAATAATATTGTTTCAGTTTATATTTTTAAGCCCTTCCTTTTTGCATTAAAGGTAAAGTGCCCAGTATGACATCAAGAGATATTTCATGTATCAAAAATAATTTTCAAAACTTACAATAATATGTTCCAGCACTATAGGTAATAATACCAAAATAAGATTAGATACTAAGCTAATTTAAATATTCAAAAGTAAAATTTTTATGATATAAAAAATGTATTTTAATAGTATCTAATACAAACAATGTGTTTGGTGGAACATGCTGATGGTACTAGGCGTTTCCCAACTCTATTCCTATGCTGGCAGAAGAAATAGACACCTGCAAATTGTTTCTCCACCACAGTCCTTGTCGAATTGCCCATGGATGAACCATGGCATTGCTGTGACGTTTTTCAGATTTTGTGAAAGCCATGCCACAATTGAGTATGGAACCAGGGGTTTCAATGCCAAAGTTTTGTGATGTAATTATCTGCCACTAAGAATGAAGCAAAGTCTCACTGGGTCAATACTTTTTTCTTACAAAGGATGATTATTTTCAACAGTTGCAATTTAGGCAGATGTCACTGAGCAACTATGACATGGACAAATTTCTAATAACAGACAATTTTAACCGAACTTCCTTAACAAACTTGAAGTTTCTTCAACACATTTGCAAAGGTTGTTTTAGACAGCTGGCTATGTAGCACATACTGTGACCTATGCCAACAATATTTCAACTTTGTTATGTATTCTTGTAAGGGATTGTATATGCCAAACACGCTTTAGCTTGTGCTTAGTGCGTTGAAAGTAAAGCGCAAACAGGGGCGCATCTAGGGGGTCTGTTTGGCTGTCATGACAGGCCTCCATGCTGTAGGTACTCAGCTGTAACACCAATCAGATATCAAATGCTGCCACTGCAGGTCTCTAATACAGGTGGTTTGGAAGTCAACGACATTTCTCTTGTACATAATGTTGCATAGATTTATTATGAAGCAACCACATCCTTGCTTTGTATAAATGCTACTTGTGGAATGATATGAAACAAGCTACGTTTTTTAATCTAGGTACTCAGCAGTAATGTTGATCATATATTGAACGCTGTCGCTGCAGGTCTCTAATACAGGTGCAGGTCTCTAATACAGGTGGTTAAGAGCAGTCAACAACATTTCTCTTGAAACATTGCATGCTATTATTACAAAGCAAACATGTCCCTGCTTTGTCTAAATACCACTTGCAAAAAGATATGAAAGAACATTTTTGAACAATCTGAATTGATACTGCATCGAATGCACGTGTTTTAGAATCTTCTACTTTGCCAGCTACAATGCAAGCACAGCTGTCAGAAGCTCATATACTGACATGCACATGCTAAGCTGTATTGTAATATTTCGCTTCACGGTAATAGGAACCAGGTTTTGCAGTTTAGGCCTAAATTTTATCTGCTGTTTACACCTACTGGGTTATGTTAGAATTAAATGAGGTTTAGGCCTACTTACACTAAAGCTATATTTTCATGATCAATTTGTCATATTGAAAGTCATGACAGCTAACCTTAGAAATTGTCATCCCAATTCATCTTAACAAAATACCAGTCCAGCGTTGTATTTCAAAAACAACTTTTTAGAATGAACTACTGATGTTGTTTGCTGCGTAAAAAGTCTCATACTAATTTCTTGCAAGTCATGTTTACATCACGATGCAAAATCATCAAAAAAATGGTACTCAAGCTCTTCTCCGCAGTGATTTCACAAGTACACTCTTAACAATTTCAATCTTGATACAGAGCGCTCCAGAGAAACAGTTGTGCAGCTAATTGTCAGCATCAATTTCACAAGGGTATGTACATTTGGATAAACAGAGTTCATGTTAGTTAGGTATCTTTTCAGCACCACTTTTGCCAGAACAAAAAGCACTTGTGATGTAATAAATGCGCTTTGACAAAAACACATGATAACCTGGAAATATTTCCTTGTGTGTTTCAACAATGCTACTGGTAACTAGAGTTTGACCGATGCATCGGCATTGCGGTTTATTATATCAGCAAAAGTCTGCCAATGTACATCAGGAATATTTGTTCATAAAAGGCGCTACACTATTGTTCTGTACGGAGTGTTGGGAAATTCAAGTTGCTACATCATCCGATTGATGCAATTCTCTGTCTTGTTCCTTATGGCATGTTGGCCTCTGAGTGACTGCAGTACATCAAGTAGTGCGTAATATTCAGACCACTGTGCAATTGTCCCTGTAAATCGCTATATGACGTACAGTAACATCCGCTAGCAGGTTTTTGCATGTTAAGCAGATAACTGCACTGCGAACAACTCAGGGGTATGTGCTGTGGTGGTTTCACTATTTTAGTGATCTAGGTTTGTGCAGAATTTGATGTTGTATGGTTCTTCATCGTAGTGAAGTAATGGTTTCATCAATGTTTAATAATGAGTTGTGCATTATGTAACATTACACAATGACATTTGTCATTTTCATAATTGCTCTTTGCTCTCATGCTGTCATTTGTATATTTTATTATCATTTTATTACTTATTTGCAATAGGTAGCATTTATTTTGCTAAGAGCGAGAAAAGCTTTGCTGGATATATTTTGCCATTGGAACCTATTCAGAACCGCATCCACTTCTCTCCAGATATAACGCTGAGTTTGTGACACTACAGTAGTGCTATAGCAAAGGTAGTCGAGGGGATGTGTCTATGGCTGCTGCGTGAGTGCTCATTGGTTTGGCTCTCACCAGACGTGACACTTTTGATGTACTTTAAAAAAAATGTTTCTATCACTTTTATGGTTTGGGGTTTAGCTTTAGGGCTTAACATTTAGGTTTAGGGTTTCTGTTTAGGTTTACACATTGGCTTTAGTGTTCAGGTTTATTCTTTAGGTTTAGGGTAGGGGTGGGGAACCTATTTACTATCACGGGCCGATAAATTTTGGATTATCGCTGGCAGGCCGCAAATAACAATTGATTTTATCCTAAAATGCTACCTTTACATCTAAAAACTATGAGAGGTAAAGGCTTCTTATGACATACTATCATAATTCTTAAGTACCTGCTTATCTCATTGAGCTTCATTTTGACATAATTTTGCACTGTAAATCGATTGACGAAAATTCTGATGTGGGCCATACGAAATGTTCACATAGGCTGCAGGTTCCTATCCCTAGTTTAGGGTTTTTGCCTTAAGTGTAGTTTAGGGTGTTGGCTTGGGGCAAGGGTGGGCAATTAGCAGCCCACAAGCTACATCAGGCCTGCCACAGCATTTTAAGACGCCCGCGGAAACATAAAGATCTTCAGATGTGAAATATGTGTGGGTTTGCATATGTTACAATATTGCTTGCACCAGATACAGTTTTTTGCTTGAAACCAATTATATTAGAACCTTTTCTGTGTACCATTAATGTTTTTGTTTCATTTTTTTGATGATCAAACTATAACTTACTGTCCTCCGCTAAACGCGGCCTTCTCAAAGTGGCCCTCGAACCAATTTAATTGCCCAACCCTGGCTTAGGGTATAGGTTAAGGGTTTAGGCTTTACACCCTATAATTAGGGTTTAGATTTAATCTAGGTTTTGTTTAGGTTCAGGGTGTAGGTTTAGGATTTAGGGCTTAAGTTCAGGGTTTAGGCTTATGGTTTTACATTATCTGACAAGGATTATGTGCTCATCCAAGCATATCGTCCTTGTCACATTACTATTTCTGACAGCAAAATAAACCTTATCTTGCCTTTGCAATATGTTCTTTCTTAACTTATCGCAATCTACTTTTTCATTTGAAACTTGTGTAATTGTTGCATTTGCTTAAGTGGCCTACATATTGAAAAAAGCATGCACTGTTATAAGTTTCTTTCAACTGAACTGTGGTTTGTGTAATGCAAAAATATCGGCAATGGAACATGAAAAACATCAGCATTGGCCCAAAAAAGTCTTATCGGTCAAGCTCTACCGGTGTCACTCTAAGATTAAGAATGCACTAGGCTGAGGCTACCAACCAACTCTAACCAAGTTTGATTAGGTCTTTCAGTTTCAAGAGACCTGCAGAAAATTTGTTTTTATTCTAAGTTTTATCAAAAGCTGCCATTCCATGACGGACCTGCTTTTGCCAAGATAGATGCACCAATGATTGCATCTGGAAAATTGGCACCTGTAAGTGACAATTTTGAAGAATGGACTCAGCAGTTCGCATGCTGGTGCTTGCACTTGCAGCATAATTGCCGCTGCCATGGATGACGTTTAAAATGACTGTGCATTCTGCATGATAGGTAAGGTACCTTAAATTAGGTAGCATTTTGATTGCGAATTCTTAAATACTTATCAACGACAACTTTTATGCAACAAACAAAAAGCCTGCTGAAAACAATATGAGGCAAGGGTGCACAAAAAACGTAAAAATCGTTTGACGTTTGCTTGATGAAAATGCAGACAAAGCATACAGGACTAACCTACAATAGCCAATTCAGAAAATACACCACATGTTACTCGGTGCTATTTTTGAACCGAAAAATGTGACAACAATTTGTGCTTTGACTTTTATTCGCTTGGCACAGCATAGGCTACGGAACTGCATACAGAACCTTCTCAGCAAAACAAACAAATGTAGGACCCTTTACGCTTGATTGGCGTGAACGCCAGCTCACCTCAGACTTGACATGATTGCAGAAATATCCACACGTCAAGCTCACTAGCGCGTGACGGAAACCAACAAGCACCGACCAGAGATGATCACTATCCGGCTTGCCGGTTGGATATCCGCCATCCGGAAGGATAGTGAGATTGCGATCGGATACGGATATCCAAAAACTGCTTTCAAACGGGAACTGGATACGGATAAGGATATCCGAAACGCTATTCTCGCTATTTCGAGGATTCAGACTATTGGGAAGAGTTGCACATTCCACAATCGTTTATTTAGTATCTTCCACAGCATCTTTTCAGCCTTCTATGTCATTTCTCCAAATCTGTCTGTGACACTGTGATGTACTCTCATTACTGTACTGTAGTCCCATGCCCTACTGATTAGGCATACCATACGTCAGGGTTGCCTGATCTACTTTTTGCCAAGGGGCTAAATCTAGTCCAGAAATAGCCAAAAAAGAGCCAAATTCTAAGAAATGGGGCCAAAAAAAGGGCCAACCAATTTTTCCAAATTTATTAGCAGTTACAAAGTCATATGAACTCATACTTAGCAATTTTGTAAATGGCAGTTTTCCTCAATCACAGTTGTAGCGCAACAGCAAAACAAGTATGCCTATGTGATGAAAGATCGTAGAACAACTTTATTCCCATGTGTAGCCATATACTGAGATAAATTTACCATCCTTCGATATGTGCTAATGCAACAACAATCTGAACAAAGCCAACAAACACGTGTACCACCTGAAAAACCGTGAGTTAGGTAACGTAGCAGTTCTCACTGCTACCTTTACAACTGCAGCAAGTACAGTAACAGGTATTCTGATGAACTTACTTTCACTTAACTCAGAAACTCTAAGGATCCTAGCAAAATTTTGTAATCAAAAACCTTCAAAATATAGGAATTTGGTGAAAATCTGCAATGAATTAGTCAAAGAAGTGAAAAAATACGGTTTGCCGGACAGGACCCAGGGTGGACAGATCTAATTCTTGCAAGGGGCCAGCCTATCCTGGAAAAGGGACAAAAAAGAGCCAAACGGCCAAACGAAAAATTTGAGGACAGCAAGTGTTATTTGGGACCAAATTTTCAAAATTTGGTCCCAAAAGGGCCAACCTGGCAACCCTGCCATACGTCCCGTTTTAGCCAGGACAGTCCCGGTTCAAAGGCTTTGTCCCGGCGTCCCGGTCAGCCCAGCAAAAAGTCCATGTTTGGCATTCAGTCAGCCAGTAGTCCTACAACTGCCATCGGGTACATCAGCTCCCGTTGAGAGAATTTTTTCTAAAATGAATGACATGTGGTCTGACAACAGAAGCATATGCTGGAGCAGAATATGAAACCTCTAGTCACCTGCAAAATTTATTTAATACTGACTTTTTCTGCTGTGATTTTCACGAGAAAATTAAATCGAGCAAAGGCTTACTGAAGACAGTAGCCTACTGTCTACAGTAAAGTATGACTGGGCGAATGAGTAAAGTTACAAGTGCTTGAACATTGTTTTGTTTCTTAGCAAAAAAAACAAAAATGCACTAGTTTTTGTTGGTGTCCTTTATCTATATGAATCCTAAATTGCTACATGGGCTACTACAAGTAAGATATATGCCAGAGATGAGCGGACTGTGAAATTTTTCAGTGCGAGTCCAGTCCTGATCCGATAAAATTGAATCCAATCCAGTCCTGATCTGCAAAATTTTTGAAAATCACCAGTCCGATCCAGTCCAGGACCCACCAAGGTAAAATCATGTGTTTATATTTTGCCTCATGAGGCAAAAGAACTACTGGAGCTATTTTGCCTTTATGGCCAAATAGGATTGGTTGAAGCCAAAATAGTTCAAGCAGTGCTTTTGCCTCATGAGGCAAAATAGACACAGCCTTTTGGCATTTACAAAATTTAACAAGGAAATGTCCATTTGGCATCAGAAGGAAAAGCACTGCTGGAGTTATTTTTCCATTAGGAGAATTCGATTGCTTGGATTGATAAAGTGACAAGGTCGATACATTTGGATTAGCGTAAGATCCTTATTACTTAACCTAAAACCCTAAGCCTAAAATCAAACCCAAATCCAAAACCTAAACCCAAAACTTAAGCCAAAACATAAAAACCCCAAATTCAAACTAAACCCAAAACCTAAACCTAAAAGTTGAATCTAAAAGCTCAACCCGAAACCTAATCTGAAAACCTAAACCCCAAAGGTAAACCCTAAACCGAAACTTACACATACACCCTAAATGTAAACCCTAAACCTAATCCCTAAACTTTTTGAAAAAATATATTAAAAGCCCTCCTATCAAAGGGGTAACCTCTCCAAGCTAAGCCAAAGTAAACGGTGAGAGCAGAACCAAGGAACAATTGCACAGCAGTTAGGCTATAGACACTAACCACTCAGCTATGTTCACGTTGCTACTAGAATAGAACTCAACGTTATGTGTGAACAAAGGTGGATACAGTTCGAATTGCAAAATAGTCCCAGCAGAGTTTTGCATTTGATGGCAAAATATAAACTATTATTTTGGACACCTGTGAAATCGGACCACAACTAAAATTTTTGATATTTTCAGAATATTCACATTAAAACAACAAAACTTTTCTCAGTCCGATCCAGTCCTGAACGCGAATTTTCAAAAAAATTGCAGTCCGATCCAGTCCTGATCCGGCCAAAATTGGCTTCAGTCCTGATCCAATCCGATCCAGTCTTGATCCGTGCTCATCTCTGATATATACCACATTTATCTGATATGGCTCGTTGTTCTGAAGCGTCCTGGTTTTCAATCACAAAAATATCGTATGCCTACCAGAGGTGGGACCGAATCCGGGGTGCCGGAGTCGACTCCGGCAGGATTCTGCGTTTTTCTTTGGGACCCGGATCCGGACCTGGAGTCAAAAATTTGTGAAAAACCGGACCCGCACCGGAGTCACTCTTTCATTTCGGCAGTACCAGGAGTCTGTGCGGTCATTTCTTAGGTAAAAACATGGGGAAATTACGGTTGGATCGATGATTGTAGCCGGAGTCTGAACAGGAGTCGGATTTCTCAAATTTGTGACATTGATTTGTTATACCGATTTTTAGTCACTCGTTTCAATATAAATGACATATATTAAGCCAGTGTAGGTTATTATTTTGAATGCTGTTTTGGTTTGTAGACTAACATTGCTATATAGTTAAGTTTGGTAAAGTGCAACAATGGGTGGGATTAATAAACGAAATTATGAATGTGAACTCATGGATGGCGTTAAAATCTAACCATTGTTACCAAAGAAATGGCTAATAAAAAGCTTGGTGTGGCAACAGAACTGTCACCGGAAAGTCTTCTATAGGGGGGCTTTAGATTTGTGCAGTGGGGCTTGACATTCTGAATTATGAACAAACATCACTGTTTTATAGTGCTTCATATTTCAATTTGGGGGGAATTCGGACCTTTGTTTTGGAGGGGCTAAGCCCACCAAAGCCCCCCGTGATGACGGGACTGTGTGGCAAAACTTCAGCTTGCTTTTTAATGCAATTGACTCGGAAAAGTATAGGTTATGCGATATGTCAAGCTTGCAAGCTATGTCAAACTTTCTGTTTATAAACATGACAGGGCCCAAAGTGCACAACGCATTCAGGTAGTGTCTCTATTCTGCTTCGTGAAGCAAAACCTATCCTGGGACTATTTTTCCTTCATTCTAACACAATTGGTTGAAGTGATCATGCGACTAGTTCAATACGCAGAGACAATTGGTTGGGGTTTAAGAGTTTATGTTCAGGGTTTAGGATCAGGGCTTATGGTCAAGGTTAGGGTCAAGCTTTAGGTTTAGGGGTTCAGTGTTTAGAGTTAGGGTTTAGCTTACAGTTCACTTAAGACCTTGAAGTTTTAAAATGTAACCCCAACTGACCCTACGAAAATACGAAAAACAGTGTCCTCTGAGTCATCAGACAACATACCTTTATTTAACATTCTAATGCCACCCAAAATGGTCCTAAGTGAAAATTATAAAAAGTCCCGATGAAGAATACCACGGTAACCTTCTCTTGAAATTTTACAAATCAGACATTGTCAACAAGTTATATTCGTTGACAATTATTTCTATCAGCAACTTGGATCAGTGGCATTAGTCTAAAGACTTTGGGATGCTATCTTTTATGATAACATCCTGTTTTATATGTTACAAAGGGTTTTTGAAATATTTTCGTTCATCAATGACCATACCCGGAGTGACCAACCACTTCACACAATTGTTGGAAAGTACTGAGAAAAAGGTCAAATCTAGTATGAAATTCCCAACTTTTAAGCTATCTAATTTCGAAACAAACCGATTCACTGAAATGTGGAAACAAACTCAAAAGATGAAATACGAAATAATGTACAACGTTGAATCTTTATCCATATTTCTTATGGAAGATACCTTAGATGGGAGAAATTGGTTGAAAATTTGGAGTTAAACAAAAAATGTTTTCTTTTTATAAGTTCTATTGGTCATCCTTTTTGTTGGATGAAGTATAAAAATTGATAACCCATATGTGCTTAAAATTAAAGTATTATGGAGCTTTCCAAATGCGTAAATCCATCAGTCAACCAACATTGACTGTCGCTTAGGCAAAAACTTGTTGTCTTACATCTCTGATGATGTATCTAAAAGAATAATTTACGGATGTCGTTGCATCTAGCTTGAATTTTGAAAGTTTCCCAGAAAACTCTACTTTGGCATTCAAGACACAAATGGTAAAAACTTTTATTCGCAAGATAACATCCTTCAGCAAATGGGTTACGAGGCTCATCAATAAAAGAAGGTTCTTGCAAAACCATCATGAAAATCATAACGTCTTTCAATAGTTTCTTTTATAAATGCGAGTTCAACAATGTTCTTCATGAAGACAACATCACTTTTGGTACAAAGTTCAGGAAAGAATCTTCACATGACTTCATATTATCCATAGAGGACCTTACGTTGTAATATCTCAGAAAACAATTTGATCAGGATTCTCGTTACAATTGGTCTTTCGTCTATGATGAGGATTACAACATTATCGTTTTTGTTAGAGGATTATCCCCTGGGAAGAAATCATCTACACAATGTCTTCATCGATGAAAAACTTATGATTTCCTGCGGCATCATCAGTTACTTTATTTGTTCCACTCTTCTAAAAAGATATCCGACGTCTTCAATTTAACAGAGCGGGAAGGAATGTTGAGTTCGCGTTGCATCCTCAACATGAAACGTTTTGTAATTCTGAGATACAAATAAAGAAAGACGTCAAAAGCAAGTTCAGAAAGCAACTTGGAAGTTCGCCGACAACCTTATTAAATAGCAAAGGCAAAGAAGAAGCATTAGAATGTATAAAGTTATACTACCGAACGAACTGAACTCAAGAATAATGAAGTCGGACACTGAATTTACAAACACTTGGTTTTCAAGGACGTTGTATAGTGCATTTATGTGAACCACTGTATACTTATACTCAGGGGCGGCTCGTCAAGACGGGCTGCCGGGCTGGAGCCCTCCCTGAAAAATGTAAGGCAAAAGATTCCGCCAAACGGCCAAACTCGCCTTAAGTTTGGATTTAGGGACGAAAATTTCACAACACAATCATTTTCGGTACTTCCGACACCATTTCGGCTTAATCTTTGCTAGGAATCCAACAAAACCAATGTTTCGCTCTTTTCCAACGACGCCGCTTATGAAATGATGTTTTCGGCACACTTGCCGATGAATTTGGCGATTTCGGGGCTGTCCTCGGCACAGCCCTAAAGGAAAGAAACCAAACAATTGGCTACAAGAAACATGGTGGTATGTCAGCCTATCGCAAAGCGTTTTTGTTATTTTGACGATGAATTTGTAAAGAAAAAAGCAGGAAATATGATCTTG
>JGI24158J21664_10012051_pt1 | contig 11474 bp, 7 predicted proteins | sample Ectturendosymbi3_FD_21664 | JGI IMG/M metagenome (IMG submission 21664)
TAACGTTACTTGAAGATTTAGATTTTTCATTTCAATTTCTACGTGCAGCGTCTGGAGCAGCATAAATGAATAAATGACAAGCTATCTCGTGCATAGCACCGTAGCACCAAAGTGAAACAGGAAGACCCAATGTGGAAATTCTTGTACCCAATGTGGAAATTCTTACTTACGAACCCGCAGCTGGGAAACTGATCTGTCTACGGTCAAATACTGAACCGATCCTGAGAAATCCTTCCTGATGAGCGCAACTTTGAGGAACCCCTTTGGTTCACACACTGCTGCCTAACACGTGCTAGCCTGTACCCACACATTACAGAAACCGAAACGATGATTTCGAACGGCAGAAACACATAAGCGTTGCGAGTACAATTGTTCACACGTACAATCTCAAAGTTTCGCAACAGAGCAATGGCAATCCGCTGTAAACCAAGTACAAAGCTCGCAGAGGTGGATTGAACCCAACCAACGCCCCGTCCCGAATCGATGTAGCAATGTTAGGAGTTTTACGAGACCCAGTCTACCAGCGCATGCAAATTTCGACCGACCGCGCCATCCAAAACCAAATGTATTGGCAAGGCTGGATTTTTACTTTAGGAGCGCTAGAATCGTCATCGTCACTCACAGGTCAGCAAATGAAAAAGAGAGTGCAGGCCGTCTCGGCTCCTCAAGGTTGCCAGATTTGCTTTTTTGACGCCAAATTTCAGAAATTTGACTTTTTTTAGAGACGGTTGGCGTCAAAGAAATGTTTGTTTTTTTCTCAATATTTGGCTTTTTGTGGAGGCAGCTGGCACATGCTATCAGACTGGTGTCTTCGCTTTTTAAATATCTTGCTGAAAAGTGTTATTAGGAGTTTTTGGACAGTGCTTGGTGTATTTTCTCAAACGGTATCTGGTAACCCATAGAAGAATAAAGTTATTGCATATCTGGCAACCCATAATGCCAAAGGTTCGAGTGGAAAATGTGGAAGATGAAGAATGCTACAACTTTATTTTTCTAAAATGTCCTACAATTAATAAAGTATCTTAAATTTAATGTTGTTTAACAATTTGGCTTTTTGCACGGTTTGACTTTTTTTAGACGTGGTTTGGCTTTTTCCGCAAAAGGTGCCTGGCAACCCTGTGGCTGCCAACATTCTTACTCCCAAAGGCAAAAATTGCTCTACGGCTTCCGAAGTAAATGGCCGGTTCGCCACTAATCAAAATGACATCAGCGTCGAACTACAATCGCGTTATGAATCTAACACCACTTACGTAAGATGTTTCGAAGTCATATACACAAGGCAGCAGAACGCAATACTGCAGCCAGGATAAATGCGGGTAAATTAACTGGAACCAATTATTAATGCTTTCACAAATCTTTTGCTACTGGGGCAAGCAACAATCTGCTGCAAGTAATATAATCCAGTTTCATCTCACACTGAAATGCACGAAAGATCAATCCTTCCGTTTCTGCGACTGTGTCTTAATTTCGAAATGAATTTTTCAACACCACGACCGCGATCTGACAAAATTTCACGCAGGATCCGAGCAAACCCTGGTGTGTGTCATCATAAACTCTAGCTACTCGAGAGTCAAAAACAACAACACAGCTTATCATGCATTTGGGAAATATTGAATGCAGGCTAGAGGGTTTCTAAATTATCGTTTGAAATATTGCTGGCCGAAAGTCATCTACTGTGTGTGTCAACCAAACGAACGTAAAGAGGAAATTAAGAAAAACACTCGGGACCAAGCAAATATCTGGGGGGTCCATGGCCCACCCAGGTCCCCCTTAGAACCACCACTGCAACAACCATTCGATAACTTACGAGAAACGTGAGCAACATGTTCCTTCCAAGTTAAGGAATGATCTAACATCACACCTAAATACCCAATACTCTTTTCAAGATATTTCATGCCCACCGATTTTTATACGAAAGTTGCTTTTTTTCTTTCTTTCTGGTGACAATCATGCATTCAGTTTTGTTGTAGTTGAAAGAAAATTTATTTGATTTTAACCAATTATACATTTTTTGAATTTCACATTTTACTTTAGTTTGTATCGACAGGTAATTGTCTGAAACCATATTTAAGTTGGTGTCGTCGGCAAAATGCGGACATTGAATTAACATGCTAAAGCCAAGTCATTAATATAAACTAAAAATATAAAAGTGTTAATCCCTGTGGTACTCCACAAGTAACAAGTTTCTCATTCGATTTCAAACGATCAACAACTGTACTCTGATACCGGTTTGTTAAGTAGCTTTTTATAAGCTGCAGAAGCAATCCTCTTACTCCGTATCTCTCCAGTTTGCTCAGTAGGATCGTGTGATCAACGGTATCGAAGGCTTTAGCTAGGTCTAAAGAAATTGAGCAAGCTATCTTTCCTTCATCCAAACATTGCACAATCGCATTACAAATACTGGAGACAGCGAGGGACGTATCATGGTTTTGCCGAAATCCGAACTGTTGTTTGTTCAGTAGTTGGAAGCTTGAAAAAAATTGTTTAACTGATTGTAAAGACATTTCTCAAATATTTTTGCGAATGCTATCTATGGAAAGAAATCCTTTCTCAGCACAGAATCAGACACTAAGATCTTACAGAGTATATATTTCGCCTACAAAGTAGACATCATCAGCTCTTATTCAAATAGAATCATTTTTGCAAATGGAGATAACAAGGAGATGGGTCTATGATTCTTGCAGATCTCTTGGACCACTTTTGTGTATCGGGATTACATGCGCTAATTTCAAGATATCTGGAAAAACTCCACTGGAAAGACTTCAAGTTTCTGGCAGCATTGCTCCCAAAAAAGGTTTGCCAGTTTTTATAAGAGAACCTTGAAGTTTTTACTTTTAGAGAGAGGTGCACAGAAAAATATGAAATGGATACAAATCGACACAAACTTGATATAAAGTAGTTCTTTTTCAAGAAAATTAATAGAAATACGTTGGGTTTGTGAATGTGAAAGAAAAAACAAACAATTTTTCATATATTGAGACGTTTTTAGTAACCCCAGGCCCGTAACCAGCTTCGGACACCAGGTGGCGCGATGTGTTTTCTGATAGGGGCCAAATTTTTTAAACTATGTCCAACACATTTTTCCGGGGGGCGAATCTCCCCATGCCTCCCCCCTGGTTACAGGCCTGAGTAACTCCAATGTGGCGGAGCAAACCAAATAAAAGCTAATTTACTCGATTGATCTTGAACGAAGCAGAGATGCTCGTTGCATTTTGGAAAAGTCGCGATTCTAGCCGCTGAAGCAACATCCTTTGAAAACATTGAGAGTTTGAATGACCAATTTTTAGGTGTTCTGAGGCAGTGCTCGGCAAAGACAGGACCTCGGCCCGGCGCCGGTCCGTTAAGAATTTGTTGCCTGGCCGCAAATGTCTTATGATTCATGAGCTGCAATAAATTTCCATCACCAAACATTCGTTATTTTATTGAAGATCGGTCCAGAAAACAATTCCAGGTTAAAAAGGCCCATAGAGCAAAAAAGCTTGTCAACCCTTGTTCTGATGAGCCAAAGCGATCTAAATCTCTCCAAAGGCGTCTCATTACAGCTTTGCCTAACGAGGTTAAATGGCGTCCGGGGCATGAAGCAAGTTTAGCGACCCCATGTTCTTTCAGAAGCAAACGTTCTGTATTGAAAAAAACACTTGTGATATTGTTAGAATTTTTTGGCGCCTTCCGCAGTCATTTGGCGCCCCCAGAATGATTTGGCGCCTGGTAAATTGTGCCCCCCATGCCCCCGTCGTTACGCCCCTGCATTACAGAGTAAAACTATAACATCCTCTTGCTTCCACATCAGGAAATAAAGCTTCCGATTGAACTCCCTTGTTTTTCTATTATCAGGAGACACTTTGAAACGGCCACCTGGTATATAACGAATGTGTTCGCATAAAAAAAGTTTTACTACGTCAGTACGTCAGTGAAGTCGCATTTTCGTCTAATCCAGGACTTCTCAAACGTTTTTGTTCTGCGACATCATTTTGAACACATTTTTTTATGCGTCCCCTTCACGGATTGTCTAGATTTTATTGATACGTGTAAACGCCCATTACAAACCTGAAGAGGCATTTTTGTCTATGGCGAACTCACATAAGTGCACACAATCTACGAAAGCAAATATAGAGTAATTATAAAACTACCACGTAATGGAAAGGGCAAGGTGAAAGAAATTAACAAACACAGTTCAGTTTATAGAGGTTTTCAAGCACAACTAATCGGATGGATGCACTTGAGAATTTTTACACAGATCATCAATCAGTAGATTGATACAATTAGCCAACCCAGGAAGAAATGAAAACATTTCCAACATTTTGCAAAAAGCATCGATTTTTGAACTTGATGATTATTAATTTTGATAATTCTGCATGGCACAAAAATGTTGTACAAACGGTTAAGAGCAGTGGCGTAATTGACGGCGGGACAAGGGGGGCGAGCCGCCCTCCCTGGCAAGCTAAATGTAACATTTGGGCCCCCTTTGATTGACATTTTGATATTTAGCATTACTTAGGTGGTTGTTTTGTTACGTTTTTTTGGGTGCTTTTGGTTTTTCTAGCTGGTATATAGACATCCATGGCATCTAGAGATCCACTATCATTTCTTAACTTTTTTCTGAGTGTTGGCTAGTGGGCTTCCTTCGGTGACCAGTGGGCCCCTTTCAGCTAAGCTTTGCCGCCCCTGGCTCAAACCTGCAGTTACGCCACAGGTTAAGAGTATTTGAAAGGCTATATCATAAACGACTGGGTGTTCATTTCTTGTGATAAAAAAATCACATAAACTCTATTTTGAAAAGTCCAGTTGCAAACTTTTGTCGGTAAGTAATTCCGCAAAATAATCCTGTGCTTATAATGGCAAGTATGTGGGTTCATGAAATTTCATGTATGGGTTGCGGATCCAACTTTGCCTGAATCAACTTTCAAGTACTTCTGGAACTGTGTATAAAGCTTCACTTTAGTCTAAAACTACTCGGTGTCCTCTCAAAGCAGTTAGCCTATATCCCCTAGCCTGGACCCAGAGTTTTAAACACCAGCATGCCTTCGTGTGGGAATGAATGCAACAAGATTAATATTGGTCAATACGTTGAAACAGTCATGACGTAGCAACGCATAAATTCTTGTGTTTGGTTGAGTATTATCATTCGATAGCTCAGGCAGACATCCTAGTATACAACTGACAGCATAAAACGCGGAATTGCCTCGAAAAATGCAGTAGAAATAGATTCACTGCAGGCCTACTATGAATTTTATCAATGTTTACAAAAACTTTCATATCTGGTTTGTCAAGCCAATTTGTTTCGCGACCCCAAATTACATTTCGCCACCCCAAATGTGTCGCGACTCATCGTTTGAGAAGCCCTGGTCTAATTCACGGGTTCTTTGCCTGGTTCGCGTAAAGAAGAGGTTCTACACCTGTTCTTTGCATGAAACCCTACGGAGTTCGCGAATGTGATTCAATGGGTTCTCGAATGTTATTTGAAGGGTTGATGAGCTTTTCTCTGATCGTTAGGGTTTGATGGTTTTACAAACATTTCGATTACTATTACGATGAATTAAGCCTAACTTTGATTATTTATTGCAACGTTTCTTCTTGAGATTTCCGTAACTTTTATCCGGAAGTACTGGGGGTCTGTGACTCACACATTTTTAAACTTTCATGTAATCTAAATGTACAGCATGTTTTATACGGTATACTATTTGTGTTTCTTAAATAAGTCGAGTTCTTGCTCTTGCCAGGGTTGCCAGGTTGTTTTAACCAGAAGTAGCCAAACACTGTTCCGAAAGGAGCCAAAATGACAGATAAGTACCCAAACACTCTGTTAGCGTTTCGATGATGACGTCACCATGTTCACTCAAAGTTTGAAAATGAGATATGGTTACCACGGCATAAGTGCCCCCTTGGCTGCGACCATGGTGGTGTAATTACAAAATTTAGTATTACTATTAGGAATTGAACATTTCTTTGTCAAAGTAGATAACAAACACAACACATAATCACTTCATATTAAATCTGTAGGCCAGGCCTACACGACAGGTTCGGTTGAAAATGTCCATTTGTCTTATTCATTGCCCGGCTTTCTGCTGGAGGGAGGGTTACAACATTAATGCAACCAGAAAAATTTTACAACTACATTATTTTTCATAACTTTTTCAAAATGAAAAAAAAATTTACACTAGATTAGCTAGTACAGGCAATGCATGAGAATTTACATCCTAAACAGAAGAACCCATCCAACTTTTTCCGATGGCACACCATTTGTGGGTCCCCTGCTGTCACTGACCAAATCTCGTTCAATCATAAGTTTGGCAAACCAGGCTTAAACCCAATGCGGCGTGTACGAAATGGCTGTTATTCAAGCTCGAACAATCTTAACGGGATTTGAAAACAACTTAGGTCTATTCAAAATGGGAACGAAATTATTTTAAATATTATATTTCTCCAAGTTGCTGGAATCGGAAAAAGATGGAAGCATTGCTGACAGTGATTTGGAGATATATGCAAAGCACCTTAAAAATTTAAGTAAAGACTTTGAGGTACTCTTTAAGCACCTACAGTGGATGCGTGTGCCGGATTGGATTGTTACGCTATTTGACTTTAATGTGCGAAATGCAGACATTAATTCGCAGTTGCAAAATGAACTCACTGATATGCGTGTGGATCTCAAAGCTCAATCACAACGCAAAAACCTGCGTGACAGTGCCATGTAAATATCGCTGTTAAATACCCGAAATTTTGTGCAGCTGTTGAGCCGTTTTTACTTGCATTTCCAATTTCCTACATGCTTTAATTTGGTGTTAGCCATGCAAATGCATTCCTAAAGCAGAAGAACCGACTGAACTCAGATGAGCGTGGCGACTTGCTACTAAATACACCAATTTCCAGATAGATAAAAATGCTCTTGCTGTTTCTCACAGGAAACGCCCTTCTCGTTGATGGGGTCACAAATTGCAATGAAAAGTTTGCCATTTTTCATTTGTTCTTGTATTAATAGTAATGTTTCTTGCTCATTGCCTTTCAATTACAGTTAGGTGGATGTAATATCAGTAGTTGGTGTTAATCCAAATGCCCCCGTATTTGTGAGGTAGTGGGATCTGAGAAGTTCAACTCCTTCGGGGCTCGATGAGATGTCTGGGATTTTACCAAGGGTTCGACGGCCAGAAGAATTTGCAGACCCCGGCTTTACATCTATTCTTCAACATCTGCACAGTGCACATTGCCTTCATTGACTTCCATGTTTTGGCTTTTGTATAAAACTGAGTTAAGTATCAGACAGGAATTTGGAACGAAAGTCTTCACGGGCGGGTGGAAGTTAGTAACCTTATTGGTTACAGAACCTCATCAGCAGAGCAAAGATTTGTAATGAATGCCAATATGCGGCTAATATGCATTTTCTGGGTCAAGCTTTTCCGACAGAAAAAAGCCAAGTTTTGTCTGTTTTCTCGATTAAAAAAAAGCCCAGTGCGTTGAAAAACATCCAGAATTTCAAAATCTGTAAAAATCCCAGAGTGAAAACAGCCAAATTTCAAATGTTCAAAAATGCAAAATTGTTAACCCTGTTTTTGGAGTACACTGCTCTGGATGTAGTGATGTATCAAGTGTTACGACTTAGCGAACAGCTGCGATTACCGAAAGTGTCTGTAACCTTGTGTCCTACCCCAACGCCATTACAATGTGTCTGTTATTATCAATGGTAATGGTTTATTGTTTCATATGACTCAGCCAACAAGTAGAAGCTCCATAAAAGCCATCGCATGCAGTAAACCAGGCATTTGCGAAAATTAGAGCAAGAGAAAACACAATGGCATAACAGCTGATCAGTGTAAACGAAGAGGGGCGCTGTGTCATATAGGATTGGTGAAAGACCGTGGCGGTCATCTAGTCAACCAACCCCGTTTATCACTTTTTGACAAGTGTTGAGAAACAACAGTTGGAGATCAAATAAACATATGAAAAAAAATAAACAAAAAAACAAAAAACCAATGAACGTAGAACATGGTGAAGAAAATGTACAGGTGAAACCGCATGCCCATGTGCACAGATGAGTGGATCGAATTTTAAGTGAAGGATTCTAATGTGGTTAGAATATTTTTAGCTATACAATAAAATTCAAAAAATATAATAAAAGTAAAAAAGTTAAATTAAGCAATGAGATAAACAAAGCAAAACAGAAAAAAATAAAAAGTGTACTTTCATGCCGAAAGCATAGAATGTGCACACAGAAAATAAGAAAAAGTAAATATACACAAAAAATAAACAGAGTTAGAGAATGCTAGAATACACAGTATTTTGTTCTGGACAAGTGAAATGTTTCTGAAGTTCATAGTTGGGAATTTTTTCATGCAGGAGGAGTTTCTAAGTTCCCCTCCCATCAATGCGCGTTGTGGAGACAGTGGGTGCTTGAGCTCTATTGACTTCGTGTCTGGTTCAGATATTGAAATTTAAAACAATGCAATGTACAGCAGGAACAGATTGAATGGACACTGCATGAAACAGTTTGCGCGTTCCACTTGGACATATTGTCTATCTGTTTTTAGATATACTTGGGTGATCATTAAGCATTACACAACCGTATGGTGGCCCACTTCTCGTTTTATGGTGGCAGGGACAAGTTACACGCACCACTCGCAACTCTTCTCCAAGAAAATTTTGTTGAATGAAAAAGTTGCAAAAGAGCCAAAAAGTAGCCAAATAAAAATTTTGAAGCCAACTGCTTCTCAAAACAGCCAAATTTATGGTTTTTGGGTCCAAAAGAGCCAATTTGGCAACCCCTTCCTCTTGCTTCTACGTTTAACAGTTATGTCGCCAGGCCGCAGGCTTCGTTCGTGGGAAGGTTTCCGGTCTGGATCGGTCGAACGCGTCTCATCTGTCGTGGCTGTCCTCGCATGTTTGGAACGTTCAGACATATTTCATCGTCTGCTCATTAGATGCTGGTGGGAGTCATGTACTGCCTCCTCGTCTGCGTTTCGTTATCGTGTTACATCGCAGCATTGCTCGAGCGAAATATCTGGTTAATAAAGTTCGTGTTTCTCCATCTGGAAATCCTGTCAAATATTTTTAAGCCTTCAGAAATTTGCAACAGCTGTGGGTCGGTTTAGGCGGCTTACAAAGGTCGCTCAGCGGGGAAAAAAGAGAGGAATTACGAAACAACCAGGCCGCTGCTTCCAACGTAGCTGATATGCTTCCCTTGTGGCCATATCGAAAAACAAAGGGCGAAAAATATAAATGTAGATAAAGGGACAAAAAACTCAAAATAGGCAAAGACGCAGAACGGTCGTTTGATTGACTTCATCAGTGTCACGTTTCTGGAAAGAAGCAGTAATAATATTTTAATGTCATCTTCTGAATACGATTCTTATTCGACAGTAACGTATAGTCCACTTTTCAAGTGTGCAAATACAGCATACAAAACAACATTTGTATATACAAAAGCTGATCAATCGTACTGGTTAGCTACTAGCAGTTTAGCAGGGTTCATAGTCAAGACTTTGTTGTGTATAAGTTTGCACCGTTGTTTTTGAGTCTGTTTTACTACGACTACGCGTAACAACCACGTTGTTTGGTGAGATTAACTACTAACTTTACACCCAGAAGAGTGTTGTTCAACGGCGCTAATGGACTTCAGAGATAAATGGCAATTTCATGAACTTTTCTGTCGTTGATTACTTAAATTTGGTTATATTGGCGAAATACGTTTTCGATAACCTTTGTTGGCGTTTCACGTTGTCCCTCACGACGAGTTTGACGTTGCGTTGCATGGGAAGTTCCACAGACAAAAGTTGAGGGAGTGAGTCATACGCGCGACATGCAGGTGTTTTGCAGAACAGAAGCCGATGTTTCTGCGAATGGAGTTGTGAAGAAGCGTTGTAGTTCCAGACTCCCAACAGTACGGCTCATTACAGCCAGGATTCACATGAATTGGCTCAAATGTGTCACTCCCATTGGAATGACCGAACGAGGATACCAGCCAGAGGTATATGAGAAAAAGTGGTTGTCTCCATCAGTAGTGCAGTAGCAGTCTGAACTGCGGAGAAGCGCGGTATAAGTGAGTGAACACGTGCAGTGACGTTCAGTTGAGGCAAAGCTAAAAGACGGCCGTCTTGTTCCAATGCAGTTAGTGACAAGCAAAGCTGTGAGTGGTAAAGTTTTCGGTGTCTCTTTGTTTTGAAGTACACCTTTGTGAAACTTTGTTTGACCTATTCCTTTACTAAGACTTGTTATGTATGGCATTAAATAGTCGTGACAGATCTTGGAAAGCACTGCCCAATTAACAACTATTGGCTTCCTTACAGAAATTGATAAGGATTGCGAACAGACACACAAAAATTAGAAAAAGTACAGCAGGAAGTAGCAAAGAAATCAATATCGTGCCGATTCCAATTTGTTTTACTTTTGCGACATCGGTAATTTCTTCAAAATAATCTCCAAAGCGTCTGTCTGAAAATCAGTTTGAAAATCGGGATATTTTTATCGGTTTTTCTGAGGGATTTTCCTGATTGTAAGAAATATCAGTTTAGCCGTTCGAAAGTCGTTTTGTTGATGCTTGCTGAAAATGTTCTTTTTATAGTTTTAGCTCGATACACATTTGTCTGGGGACAGTCACGGTTGCCCGAAGATCTTGTGTTGTACTAAAAATAAATTCTCATCAAATGTTTCATTAAATTAGTCATGGCCGTAGTCAGGGTCAACTTTTTACCGAGGTGAATATGTTAATTACATCACCAGTTTAGTACGTTGTTGAAGTAGTTTACAAAGACCTAACATCCTGCTCTTATTTAATTCAAGCTGGTGATATCTCTGGTGGTTGCAACATAGTGTATCTGCAGTACTACGCTTTTTAAAACGGCCACACAATATAAAATGATTTGATTTAGCGTTACAAAAACGTTTTCTGGCAGCATTCCAGAAAGTTTACCGAGGCAGGTGCCTCATTTGCCTCAATGTATAGCTACGGCCTAGTTACTGATTGTTCGCTCGCGAGCCAGATTGAATGGAGCAATGCGAGCATATCCCAAACGTGCAGTTAAGTATAAAAGCAAATTTGTCTGCCTGCTGCATTTTTGGGTGTTTGACAGTCTCTTACTTGACGCAAAAATTTTCGCGCGCCTTTGATGGAAGTAATGAGACACAGTGGCGTAGCCAGCCCAAAATTTGAGGGGGGAGGGAAAATTTTTTTGGGCATAATCGGTGCATTTTAGACGAACAACAGTTATTTGTTAGGATACCGCTTCTTCGAGCACAAAATGACTGGATATGCTAAACCTTTTGAGGGGTCTGGTCCCCTGGGTCAATGGATACGCCTATGATGGGACACTGACGTTATGAAAACAAAAAGTGTTAATTTCTGACTTACTGATATGTACTTTTTCATAAATTCCAATTATCGTCTAATCTCTTCAGTTCAACATTTTTAATAAAAACATTGGCTGTTGAAGAACATCCGCAAGTTTAACTCTACTCGCACCTGCAAACTCGACTTCTGCTATTTAACT
>JGI24158J21664_10012053_pt1 | contig 11473 bp, 9 predicted proteins | sample Ectturendosymbi3_FD_21664 | JGI IMG/M metagenome (IMG submission 21664)
GTGCTGGATATTCTCCGACAAAACAGAAGCAATTGCGAAAACGTTTTTCATAAAATATTTGACCAAGCTAAGAATGAATGTCAAAATTATGATGCTCAACTACTGATTCCCAGAAGATGCAAAAGTCAAATTTTCGGATATAATTATCCTTCTAATGACCCGGAGCATTTTTGTCGGGAAGCCATATTTGTACCGTATTTAGATCATATAATAGTGGAAATGGAGGATAGATTCTTTGATCAAAAGCAGAAGTGCCGAAGTCTTTGGGTCTTGATACCTAAGCATTGCGATGCTCCGTGCGGCAATGCTTGCTTTTCTTAAAAATTTTCGCCGCTTTGTTGCAACGCGAATGTTTTTTTATTTCAAGTAACGATAGTGCATGTTCGTAATAAGAAAGAATGAAAGGAAATAAATACACTCACTGTGGATGCTTTTGGCATCCCATTGAATGTCCAGTTGCGAAGGAAATAAACATAAATCAAGAATAGCTAGATATTCAGTCAGAAATGCAGGTGGTCCTTTACTTTTTCTTCAAATATTTCTCTTTTGCTCTTGCCATTTTCAGAAAGCTTGGAAACTTGCTTGTTTTGAAAAAGGCGCTTGTGATACGATTAGCTGTGGCACGTATCATAGTTGCAATTATGCGCAAAAGCAGATGAATTGTGTATCACTGTTGCTCATTTCGTCCTTGCACAGATACCCAAACCATATTCATTAAATTACGCACGACACGTTTCCATGCATTACATCACGTTTACGGAGCAGCCAATTAGCCAATTGTTTTGAACACCCCTCAGAAAAATCTGTCAAATCGCGTAGTACTAAGTTTCAAGGAAGTTGTTTTTGTGCTGCAATTTGCTGTATTGAATCACTTTCCCACAGAGTCATCATCCTGCTAAAAAATTAACGTTATTTTTCTTTTGAAAGGCTGCAAATGTTAATGTGCGTCTTAAAATAACCCAGCATAGTATTTATGCCATAATTGTGATCTTTAAGTTGGTCATTATATGCGTAAAATAATTTGGTGTCATGACAAAGGGCCATTCAGGAACAGTTGAGACAAAATGCAGCGTGTCATGAGAATCATCATATAAGTACGTCTAGGACAAAATAAGAAACCGTCAAGGATCAGGACCGCAAATTATTTCAAAGACGACTTGAACGCAGATTTACTGTTGTTGAGCATTAGACCAAAGTTGTTAGTTTTGTTCATCTTTGAAAAATGAGCCATTGTAGCAGCAATTTCCATTTTTCTATGAACTACAAACTGCAGGACACTTTTCCTAACTCGTGATATGCTAGTGTTTGGGCGCGCTTTGGAAATTGCCATTTAATTTCCATTCCAAGAGACAGGCTTTGAATTTATCAATTTTTCCTTAGAATACGACGTCATCACAAACAAAGGAAAAAGTTTTCCTATGACAATGATAATTCTAAGAAGTAGATAATCTATAACAGGCATAAAAATCGTAACCGCAATTGTCCGAGATGGGATTTTAAAAGCTTGAAGACAGTTCAAAAATTTAAGGACCGGTTTTATTAAAGCAGGCAGAGAAATGACAAATATTTCTAGAAAAAGATGTTATATGATGAAACAAACTTTTACACCCTTTATCAATCACTGTCATCATTTTTCAGGCCATACAGTTAATCTCAATTTGTCGTGCTTCGCAACAGTTGCTGCTTTCTGGGCTTTGCTTATTCTCAATGTTCATGAAGCGAATTGAGTCCGCCTGGTTCAGTCATGTTTGATTGGTTGGGAAGCTGAAAAACGTTTTCTTTTCAATGCAAGTTTGCTGTTATCAGGTAAAAAAATGTTTTCGTAACAGTGTATCAAGCTTGCTTTTCATTTGATTCGTTTGATAAAGCTTGAAAGAACAGGACACAGTGAGGCTTATCACTGCCTTTTTCATGGATGGATAGTGTGGTATGGTCCAAGATAATTTGTTGTATGAATGACTGTTTCAGGGCCGTGACCTAAGAATGTGACTGACCAACAGTACTATGACATTCTCCTGATGAAGCAGAATACCGACCTCTCGAAAAGTTGATGAGGCAAGAGCAAGTTTTGCCAGAGATACCTTTATTATTAAATTAGGCCATTTTAGCTTAAACGTCAGGCCAAAACTAACTTTAGCCCAAATTCACTTGCGATTCTTCCATTAAATCTTGTCGATCAGCATTTGTGACTTGACACCTGGTGTAAGAACCGACGATTTGAGTAGATTTCTTCTACTTGGGTACCATCTGACTTTGGCAAAGGAGGTGCCAAAGGGAAAAATTGACACGTCTGGTATGTGGTGCAAGTACAATTCATGAGATTACTTTTACCTAAGCCACTAGCGAACAGCATTGATAAAAACGACATTATCTTAGTTGTTGGATGTGGATGGGTGACCGTAGGATGTCACCAGACCGGAAAGCTCGATAGGTCACGTAGTCAGTTGCGAAAATTGATTTTGCGAAAAGCTTTCACGTCACTGTTCTGATCAAGTTGGCATCTAATTGGTAATATGTGGCACAAGAGCTGTTCCTTCAAGCACCAATATTGTTTCTAGTGACGTTTGATTTTGTGGTTTGTGAGGAGTCATTCTCACTGTTTGTGAGACGGTTTTGCTCTTTTTATTGAGCTCCTGAAGACAAAAATCAACCGGTTGTGCCCTGTTTACTTGGAATCTTTTAATAAGTTTTTGATTGATCTTTTGCTGGTTGCAGAAATTAAGCAGCAGTTGCAAAAACGAAGTATCACTTTCACAAAAGTTGAAAACTTCGTTTCTGAAAATTACCATGTTTTTAGGAATCCAGCTGAACTTTTGCTTGCTTTCATCCCAAGTCTTAATAGCTCTTCAGTTACAACGTCCCCAATAGATTCCATCGCAATAAAAAGTTTGATTCAACAACTGCTCTATTTCTTGATACAAACTTTTTTGTTCTCGTTGCTTAATCTGGCCGCAGTATGAATAATCATGTCTCCGAAGCTTATTAAAGGGATTCGAAATGCAAACAGTAACTTAGTCTGACTGCACTTTTTTGCTGACAGAAGAACGGGATGCTTTATTTTGTCTTTAGCAGTATATCCTGGTTATCACCTACAAAGGAATGACCAGCAGCATGCGTATTAGCACGCAGCTTTGTTATCTTTAGTTATGTTAAATTTTGTGATATCTTCAAAATGCTGGTGCTGCCGCTGCGTTTTCATACCTTACTGATGAAGGAACGTTACCTCAAAGTTTCTTGATACTGAATCCTAACTCATGAAACTGCTCCCGCTAATATTTGTTGTTTTCCTTGTGAGACACTCCAAAATCAATGCCGATCATTAACAGCAACACCAGATTATAAAAGTTGTGGGATTCGTTTGTACAATTTCTACAGTCTCATTAACCTCTCAGTCACCTGAACACTTTCCTAACTGACAAAAGAGAAAGATCAAGAGCCGTTGCTCCCCTGCTGAAATTATCATTGTTATCAAATTTGATTAATTTTGATGAAGTTGGTTGCACAACGTCAGCTAGCAAAGAACAAGCATTTTTCAATTCACAATATAGTTGATCAAGGTTACGTTCAGATGTTTGCGCAGAAAAACTTTTTCCTAGTAATAACCTTGCTACGAATAGTAGAAAGAACTATTGTACACTAAATAATGATTACTTTTAGTAGCTGGATCGGATTGTCAAGGAAAAACAAGAAGAAGCTTCTTGCAATCAACCAAACGAAGCTGCTCCTCATTCAAAATCTGTCACAGATTCGTTTGCATCAGTTTGTGTCAATAGAAGTTAGCTGAAAAGTTTCATTAGGAAGATAGGTTTCAAAATATGTTTTTTTGGACCTACGCCTACTTTATGTGTCATTCAAATGCTTTTTCAGCGACTGACTCTTTTCACATGCTTTTCAACGAAAAATAGCTTCTAATTTTGCAAGATAGTATTGATTTTGACATCGCGTTCATTTGGTGTTGCGCTATCCGCTTTAGCCTAAATTGCGCCTTTTGCGATATTTTTTTATTTTCTACCTGGGTTTTACTCTACCAAGCCACAACGGAGAAACGACGAAAATCCACGAATTAATGAGGACCTGGATCCTATGAGCTTGTATTGTATACTGTTTATGTGGCGTGTTTTGTAGCGCAAGCATTCAAACCACAAAGGACTATTCATCGCTCACAGTACATACCACTGCGAGTGTCGGAATCTTTACATGCGGCTCCATGTGAATCGTTGGACGCAATCACCGAAAGCAAGCTTAACCTTTGGGGCAATGTGCATTTGTTCTCTGGCTGCGTGACATTTTCAACGTGTATTACACATAACTGAAAGGAAATACGCTGGTTAGCAAGTTGGGTTTGTCAAAGCAATTCGGGAGACATGGTGATAAGCGATAAAAGTGACTTCAGATAAAATTTCCTCGAGCCCTAAATTTGGCGTCTTGTATCCACCTTTTGATGATTGAATCTGACCACCTACATCGTGTCTCACGAGGATTCCATCTTTTGTATATAGGATTTTAGATTGGGTTTGCTCTAATTAAGTGTCGTAGTTTTTGTTGGTTTTACGTCTACACTTTCCTGAAGAACACTGTCCACTTACTCATCCGTTATTTCAACTCTGCTGCGATGAAAACACAGCCTCATCCGTTCTTTGATGTTTCACCGCGAACAATTTTTTTACAGCTTCACGCGTTTTACTGAGTTGGCCTGCTGCTATCAGCTTCACCGACGCAAGCAATTCCCATCTGTATGCGTGGAAAGCAAACGTGCGTTGAATCACTCTTACCGGTGTTATTGATTGTGCATTTGCTGCGAATATCGCATAATCTGTAGTGCATCTCGTTCTCTGCAAACATCGCTAAGCAATCACACATAGCTGAACTTCGAGCCAATCAGGTTTTTCCGAAAAGTTATTACAGGCACTAACAAATTGACTAGCTCGATTTTTGTGACATCTTTGTCCATCAGATCTGGGGCGAATATTTTTTTGCTAAATGGATGCCGTTTATCTACATGACCTAGTCTGCTGTATAGCCAAAGCACTTGTGTGTAAAGGACGATTTTCATGTGCAGCGCAATAAGCAATAAATTACTCTTACTGACTATCACGGAAGGAAAACACGAATAATTTAACAGTATGCACTTGGAAAGACACTTGTAAATGGTCACTTCTGAAAACGTATGTGTGACTCAACGCAAAGCCAAGCTAACGAAACATAGAACCTCAAACATTTACTTCGACGCATACGTGCACTGAGCTCCACGGTTTGCCTGAATCTGGGAAATGTCCGGTAAAGATCACTATTGAGTGCGATCTCAGCTAGGCACGCAAGGGGGAGTTGGGGTTAACCCCACTTGAGTTTGATATGTTACAAAAACTTTTTTTACCTACGCAATAGAGATTACTTAATTTTGTATACTTTTTCCTTGTTAATTTTTCGACTTAATGCAAATAACACGGAATGAATTTACCTGCAAATTTCATGGTACATTTCAAAAGGGACAAAAATAATTAATTAGTTTTTGATGGGAATCTGGGTTATCATCTGTATCCAGGAACCATCTCACCACACTTTGCAGACCTTTCGTCCACTACGCATGTTTATGATTGTGTTACGCGATACTCCACTTAATCCGAAGCAGTAGTCCTTATTTTGTCTGCTATGACTGATCAGTTCATGCGCTGACCCATTGGCTACATTACCAATTTCTGTAGCATGATAGAACTATATCACGACCTCAAAAACAGCAGTTGTTAACATAGAAGCATTCAGGCATTTCATAATGTCTCAGCAGGGAAAAAGGAAAACTAAAAGTTTGCTGGACTTCTATAAATAACAGAAAAACGAAAGTTTTCTTGCGCAGTTTATGCGCATTCTCAATACTTGTGTAGTTTCGCAAGATTCGATCTTGCAAATCCGGGGTGTGCGCTAGCCAACCCAGCCGCACACCTATGCTCGACTCTCGTATTCGACGAGACATTAGCACACCCTGATTTTGCAGCTGTAAATTGCTCTGACGTAGTTATGAGTGGATCTTACTCCGTTCTTCAATCGCGCAGCCTCATATTTTTGTGCAGTAGTTACGAACTGCTGTGTCGTAGCGTTGAGTGCAATCCCCTCCGACATCTTAACTTGGAGCGCTGATAGTTTATATTCACCGCAATGACCAGGGGCGTAACGAGGGGTTTGGGAACAATTCCACGGGAGCCTAATCACTATGGGGCACCGAATCACTGCGGGGGCGCCGAAAAGTCTCAACAATATCACAAGTTATTTCTTCAGTGCAATACATTTGCTTACGAAGGACCTCAGGTTCGAACATGGAAGCGCCAAACTTGTTTCTAACCCCTGGGCACCATCTAACCGTGTTACGCCCCTGGCAAATGACACATAAAATAAGGAAAGTGCGTGTAGAATAATATGCATATTGTGTCAAAAAACGTTGCCGAAACGTTGGTTTGGAAACATGAATATGACGTCAAACTGTGACGCCATAAACATCGCACACCAAACACAAATGACAACCAGATGCAACTGAATGAAACCCCCCATGAAACTTTTCTGCATGCGCCACTGGATCTCAGCACGTCTACTGTTCATCCCTGGCGTTTATCTGTCACTACAGCTCCCCGTCTGGATAAGTGTGAGGGTAAGGGCTCATTAAATTACTTTCGCATTTATAGGAAGTTGTCGAAGGTCCTTTGCAGCGGAAGGGCTTCCGGGTGTATCACGTTGACAACTTGCTCCATTTGCCTTCTATCTCTCACTGGATATTTCAACAAGAGTCGAGCTCCTGGTCTTGTTTGGTTCCTTTCCCTCGGTTTGCGCAATACCCACCTACCAGAGTTGGCCGTAGTCACATTTTCAGACTCCGACTACGCTCCAGTTCTAAAATTTTTAAATCCTCATCCGGCTCTGAATTTTTATCAAGTTTGAGAATCCGACCCTTGCTAAACCTCCAAAAACCATGTATACACTTTGCGACCGAAATGAAGCAATGTTTGTGAGGAATTAATGACATTTGAAAAGACCGCGCAAACTTCTGCTACTGCCGAAAATAAGAAGTTACTCCGGATCCGGGTCTGGCTGTTCAAGAATTTTCGACTCCGGATTCTGGTCCGAAGAAAGCGCACAATCTTTGCGCAGTCGTCTCTGGATCTGTGGGTACCTCTGCTGTCTAGTAAGAGTAAGTGCTGTGACGTGATCACAGTGGCCTCATGGTTTCCGTCCACTTACCCGAGCAGCAAATGAAGCTACAGCTGCCACTCCACTTCTGCGTCCGCTTTGCATTCCAGGAGCTGTCGGAACGAGGTCGATTCACTGTCTGCAAAGATGTTTTTTACATCCTTGTGACGTCCACCAAGGCCGCCCATTGTAGCAGTCTAGCACGTTCGTGCAGACTCTATTGGCCTTCCAAGACGTAAGTTGCAGAGCACCAGGTGTTGATCCGTCGACAGTTCTGCACCTCTTTTGACACGAAAGTCCAGCACTGATTGGAACAAATCAGCTGAAACAATGCAAAAAAGCAATGAGTGACCGTTGACCCAAAGAATCTCTGCATCAGGTGTACTTGTATATTTTTCTGTGTTGGAAATAAGTGTTCATGATGCACGATGATTCCTACAGGACCGATGCAGTAGGGGCTTACCGTTGTCATTTTAGTTAGCATGACCAAATTGACCAATCACGCACTTCCACACCCCGGCGTCGATGCTGAAGTGAGCAATGAAGTTTCCCAAAGTGATCGTGGATTCGTTATCTTTAACCTTTTGCAGGGATTCACTAGTTTCCTCCGCGATTTTCCTGTACAGTAAGGTTGGTCTGTATACCCGCATCAAAGGGAGCCCCCTTCAACCTCAACTTCATCCACAGCATGCCTACTCTTAATCCTGGTAGGATCCATTCATCAACTCAGCTTGTAAGCCAAGGGTAACAAGTACGTCCATTCCAGCCAGGGCAAACTTTGCTGGGTCAACGCCCGAGAAAAACGTTTTCAGTTTTTGCTCATCACCACACAGTGTTAGAACCACGACGATGAGATGCAAACAACATTCAGGGCATATCGTTTGGCTTTGTCAACCAGTTCGTGGTCTTTTCCTGTGAATGAAGTTTAATGTTCGAAATACGTCTTTACAAATGATCATTGGTGTGACATTTCAATAAAAAATGATAACCACTTTGACACTTTTAGACAATATTTTGACTGCAAAGACAGTACATTTTAAAAGATTGCTTTTGCAAACTGTTTCGTTTTCAGTAAACGAACAAGTTTCTTTTAAACGCGTTCCTTTTGAATAAACACTCAGCTTTCAAACAAATATCCCGAAATAAAGTTTTATTTATGAAAAGCTATTAAAATTGTTTTGTTTCAAGATTTAATTTTTTTAATAAAACATTGCATACACCGGCATGTGCGAATCGCACAAAGTTTTTCAAAGGGGATTAACTCAATATCTTCACAATCAAAGTCAAACATGTAAGGTCGTTACAAGCGAAAGTGAAATTTTGCCTACATAATGTCAATTATTTTATCATAATGCAAAAAAAGACTCGTCGTGAACTGATTCTTATGTATTCTGTTCGTTTTGCAGTTGCCAGCAGAAAAGAAGAAAACCAATAAGGCTATCTTGCAGTCTTTCACTTTATATCAGCTATTGGTGACGATTTCTCGACCGAGAAGTGAATAGCTTGAACGTGACTTTTACGTGCGGCGTTTTTGTCTGGATGAAAACACACACTGTAATAAGGCCTGCCCGAAGGTATAGAATGAAGCAAAATATCGTATGCCTCATACACTGCTATTTCGACAGTCGTCAGCGCAGATAAGTAGCAAGGTAAGAAGCACTTTGCTGAGCTTAGGTTGCTCGGCAGTGGCGGACAGCGCCCAATGGAAATGGGAAGTTTAAATCAACAACCCAGAAAATACCTAGTCCTTCAGGATAGTTTTCTTAATGTTAGTGCCTAGAGCTGTGGTTATGTGAAAGACAATTCCTGTTTTTTCTCCTTGTCATCACTTGTTTCACTCGTATTTGCACAAAAACTCTACGGTTTTGTTGTAAGCATATTCGATGTCCTGCACCATAAAAGCGAGCAAAGATTGGCGCACGTTTAGCTGCAAATGTGCTTTGTCTACTACGTGTGAAATAAATAACAAATGACTGAAACGCTAAACATGTAGTATAATTTTTTTCCAACCAATCAGTATTATATTTTTGGAACGCATCTTTGCTGTCGAAGTTGAAATAGAGCTACAATATTAATTAAAGGAACAATTTCTTAAGAGATTATGCACAAAGTAAAAGAACTTATGTGAAACATTCAAAGTGTTGTTTTCCTTACTGTAGATGTTTTCAAATTGTAAAACATAAATATATACGCGACTTTTAATTTGAGCATTTCGATAATATCTTAACAATGATACTCATCTATTCTCAATTTGATTTTTAATTCTTCAAATGAGCCAACTAGTTGGGACAGCTGTTTAAGCTCACGCCATTAAAGCTTCCACGTCGGATCACACCGAATACTTGTGAAACGGTACTTGCGGCCTTTTTATTCCCTTGCTGCCAATAACTTGCAAACAAAGCATTCAATACGAGACTATCCGCATGTACCACGGCGCAAGCAACGTGAGATTTATGTTGCTTGACCCTTTGTAGCACTGGAGAGAAACCCCAAAATGAGTACAAAAGCAAGTATATTGAAACTGATCCTGAACTGAAACCAACGTTACAAAACGCAGTGATTTGAGTTGCTTTGCTTCATGAACTTCTTTAATGGCTTTTTCTACACTGAAAAACTAACAAAATATGAGAATGCATGAAAATTCGCCAGGTTAACCTGACTTCATTTTTTCTGAAAAAAATCAACTGAAATTTTGACGTGTCCTGAAAAATCTGCTGTAGAACTTTGTATTGAGTTTAAGCGTATTAACACAGCTGGATTATTATTTCATACTCCTTTGCAAAAATGATCATTGTTAATCTTGTTTTTCCCATGAAAATGATGTATTTAATCCAGTCAAAAAGCTCATGTCTTCTAAAACAAACAGCAAAATGGACAAAACTTCATCATTTTGTGGAAGTAATGGATTCCACTGTATGATTCTTCTAGCATTTCAAGGGGATTGAAGACATAAACGTGTGATGCCAAACAAGATTTCAAACAGGAATTTAGCTTACTAATTTTCAAAATATTTCTCAGTTTAATTTGAATAAAGCCCGATGATGCGTATTCGATAGTCAAATTATAAACTGTAATTTGTGACCATCATAGTGTCTGATTCATTTCTGTCGCGGGTTTCTTTCAATAGATGCGGATCTTGTTGTTTTTGTGTCACAGTTTGATCTGTTATTCAAACGCAAAAAGTGGCAGAATCTAACGAACCTGCAGTTAGAAATGGCACCAATTATTCGTTGAGCGCAAAGTCATAGGCCTCTAATCGCCTTAGGTTTATTGGTACGGGTAGGATTTTATTCAAAGTGTGGCATTGAAAGCATGACTTGCGGTAATCCTTTACCAGAAGCATTGATTTTCCCTTTTCACATTTGGTTAAGCGTACCTTGTCATTCAGGAATAAAGTTGGTTTTGGAAGTAAATAGCTACGATTTACGACATGGCAAAACGTGTGATAGCAAATCAACGTTGTTGGCAGGGTTGCAAGGTTGAACAGTTTTTGGCCAAATTTCAGGATCTGGCATGGTCTCATGTTGGTTGGTCGTAAAACATTGGTTTGGCCTCTTGAGATTTTATGGCTTTTTTATGCTGAAATAGTTTCCTCCTTAGAAAAATAAATACAGTTCCAACTCCTTCGGCAAAGCCTTTGCAAAATTTGCGTGATAAATTTTCTATCAGACTAACGCCCGCGTTCTGATTCTATTTGCGCGATTTAAGGGATGCGAGATTCAAATTAACTTTTTTGCGTAGATTATGGAAATGCATGCACTTTTTAGCGCTTTGTAACCACTAAAGCAGACTCAGTCCTCGCCGACATGTCTGCGTCTCTGTGATAGAATTGCGGCAGTGACGTCGAAGAAGTTGAAGGGCTCTTATGATTCCGGTCGTAAGTACAGTATGGGTGCATACAGCTGACGATCAGTATGCAAACTGTGGCACCATTGTGCTAAAAGTGTGGGATCTCACATCCCATGACAATCAGAGAAGCACAAGGAATGAGCTCCAGCACAAGACAAGCAAGGCTTAATTTCAATTTCGAATAAAATGTCTAGTGATTATTCTTGTAATTTAGGTGTTTTTGTGACAAAGGAGTAACAATACCACACAGACGGACATTTTCTGACCTTTAAAAATTGTTTTGGTCTTTTTCTGGCATTTTTTATTTATTTATTTGTTTGTTTATAGCAGACACGAAGTCCATAGTATGAACATACACACTCTGCAGAACGCAGGTTGAAAAAACAGACAATACAGAACGGAGTACAAGACATTGAAGCCGGCGAAATCACAGGGTTACAGACACTTTTTG
>JGI24158J21664_10012054_pt1 | contig 11472 bp, 10 predicted proteins | sample Ectturendosymbi3_FD_21664 | JGI IMG/M metagenome (IMG submission 21664)
GCGCTGTCTTAGACATACAGTATAAGTCGCAAGCATCAATGTGAAATGTGCAATACGTTGCAGACATCAATGTGCAACAAGACGCAGGCATCCATGTGCAATGTGCAATAAGTTGCAGGCATCAATGTGCAATAAGTCGCGGGCATCAATGTGGAATAAGTCGCAGGTATCAATGTGCAATAAGTCACAGGCATCAATGTGCAATGTGCAATAAGTCGCAGGAATCAATGTGCAATACGTCACAGGCATCAATGTACAATAAGTCGCAGGCATCAACGTGCGATATGCAATAAGTTGCATGCATCAATGTGCAATAAGTTGCAGGCATCAATATACAACAAATCGCTGGCATCAATGTGCAATGTGCAACGAGTCACAAGCATCAATGTGCAATGTCAAATAAGTTGCAGGCATCAATATGCAATATGTCGTATGCATCAACATTGGCGTACGAGGCGGGGGGAAGGGGAAGTTGCTTGAAATTTTTCAGGGCACACTTTTTTTAAAGGTAAGTGCAACTTGCTCAAAAATCCTGAATGGTGAAAAAATTTTTGGTACAATGTGTTCAGTGTATATTCCCTTGGAGGCGATCCGCGTAATTTGGGCTAGCGTAGTGTGTCATGTGGACCAAAGACGTGACTGGTTATAATGACTTTGATCCGGACCAAGCCCTCGTTTTCTGTAAAAATCGAACAATCGGATGTCGGTAGGTCAACCCCTTTGAGTGCGCTCCTTCGAGAGCCTTGCTCAAGCGCACAACAACGATACCACAGGCAAGTCCAGGGAGTCATACCCTTCGATCTGGAACCGACGCTTTTAACCATTGCGTTGCGCCATCGAAGTCGCGTACATATTTACATCAGTAAAGGCAATTACCGTAAAGTTTCTTGTCTGGGAGAACACAAACACGCAAAGAGCTTCACCCCCTTGTGTTAACAAGCAAGGTAACTACAGAATTTACCTATAACCTCACCTCTAGGGGATTGCATAAAGAACGGTATTGCCGAATTGACGTTATAAGCGAATTGAAATGCATGTAAAAGATGCCATCGGGACCGAATAAAACGTAACGTTATGGGCGAATTGACGTAACAGACGAAGCTGTTATAAGCGATATCAACTCTATAGAACAGATTTACAAGAGGTTTCAGGCCCCATTCGGATTAAACTATAAAACATAGTTTCAGGGCAAATAGTTTATTTTTAGGGCAAATTTTTTCCGCCCCCCCAGTAAAATGCCTTCCCGTACACCTATGGGCACCAGTGTAATGTGCAATGTGCAATAAGTCGCGGGCACCAATGTGCAATGTGCAGTAAGTTGCAGGCATCAGTGTGTAATGTACAACAAGTAGCAGGCATCAATGTGCAGTAAGTCGCAGGCATCAAGGTGCAATAAGTCGCAGGCATCAATGTGCAATAAGTCACAGGCATCAATGTGCAATGTGTAGTAAGTAGCAGGCTTCATGGGCGTCGGAAGGATTTTTTCCAGTGGTGGCCACTAGGGTTTTTTCCAAAAATTTTCTATGGGAGGAGCCAAAAGTAGTGAAATTTGTTTTTTCTAACTCAAAACTAAGAAAACAATGTTTTTTGCTAAACATTTTAAAATCCAGGGGGGCGAGGCTCCCCCCCTTCCGATGCCCATGGCAAGCTTCAAAAACTGCTTTGAAAATAGTTCGTCGCAACGATCACGTTTTGCCAATTCGGGTTTGTCACATTGTTGCCATGACCAACTTTTTCCGACACTTTCAACCTTTTTGTACATGCAGCTTCTAACATTCTTCAGTGACTTTATCTAACTTCGCAGAAACAGTTTGAGTTGGACAAAACCAGTGTAACTCTATGCGTCAATGAAGTTAAGAAATGAGGTTCGTCTCCTTACGGCACGTTCAGTTTTTGCACTGTGAATGATGTCGTAAGAACTCTCACATGGTTTGTTTTCGGCTTAAACGAGGTGTCTCCAAAGCGGCGATATAGATCACTGGTGCTGAATCTAGATCCACTAACGTAGAAGTAATATGTTGTCGAATCCTGACATCTGTATAAGAAATACAGATAAAATGGGAAAAAAACATTCAGTAACTAGTTCTATTTTATATGTTGAAACCATATTTTTGGTGAAACTATAAAGACATCATTAGGTTGCGGAATAAAAATAGAATATTTCTTTCATCGTTTTTTTTGCTAATGCGGTGTTTTGCACATGACCTTAAGAAAGGGGATGTCTTTCTTCCACAATGGAAGATATTTTTGTCCGAGGGTCGACGAGAAATCAAGAATATTGCAAAAGAGTCTACGAGTCTACGGGTTTAATTTATGTAATAGTTGATCCACCGCTTATAGTGGTAATATGCCAAATGCTGTTGTGATGACGCAATGTTCCATATTGCATCACAGTATCGCGCAAGCGGATCACTCACAAGCGGTCGTGGGATAATTGAAATCGAACATATATCGATCCTGACGTCGGTACGAAATTTCGGGCGTGCCCAGCAATGCAAAGCTAAAATTTTCAAAAAACTGCCCAACCGGCCCAGTGGTTATCCTCAGTCTTATACCATTCTTCAATGGTTTCTACTTCACGTTAGAACCAGCGTGAATGTCTTGCACCACAAAGTCAATCCCAGTATTTCAAGAGCAGGTTCAGTTTGAACGGATCAGGAAGTCAAGCACTTTAAAAAGAGGTGCATTCCTCACTTGTCTGTTCGGTTGTCGCCAGGAAGAGCAAAGGATAAAGGAGTTCAGCCATTACCTGATAGGCAGGGGTGGATCCAAGCGGGCAATTGGGGCGATCTACCCCCTAAAACCTACTAAAGTAACTTTATTCACCATGATTTTGTACAATTCCGAAAACAGCATACGCGATATAGGCCATTTTGTCTTCCACTGTTTTGTCACAGCAGTATTGTGAAGTATATTTCATCTCTCTTACAGTAGCGAAGCTGTTATGAGACCTGACGACCAAAAACTTGGCAAAGTCAAGTGGCGCACGCCGTTCGCCGTGGTGAGTGAGGCAGCCTGTAATAGCTTGTGGTTACGCGATCTTGACAACATACTTCAAAACTTATGTATAATCTTTGAAATACTACAATGGTCACCGCGGTGTTAAACTACGACACTGCTAAAGTAGAATGTTAGGAACAGGAGCAAGCAATCACCAAAGCACTGAAATTATCTCATCGCTCCTCTTCTGGTTGGAAACGACACAAAAGAATTTCCTAACTAACCAGAAAACCCCCACTAATGACAGGTGCAAAGTTGTTATGTTTTGTTATTTTAAGTTTGTCAAAACATAATAAACACTTTGCCGAACACGTGGGGTGCTGCGTTTGTGATGTCACAGTAAGAAATGACCATCGTTCGTTTGCAGTTTTATAAACGCTGCGATTTTGAAAGATGCATTTTGGAAGATACGCCCAACTTCACAAGTTTTTATGAATCGTAAGTGAAAACAATAATGCAGAAAACGTCTCCAACACAATCAAACCTAGTGATTTTGTTCAGATTTGAGTTTGAATCCAGGTTAATAAAAAGCCTCATATGCTACTGGCCACTTTCATCAGTAAAATTAAAAAGTCAGTCTTTTTAAACCCAGTTTCGTTACAAGCGCAAGTGGACCAAGTATCGGTGCCAAAGTGGAATGCTTTCCTTTCTTAATCGAATGCGGGTTAACGCATTGGTAATATTTTATTCTTGCTGATATTTTCATGCCCAGGACAATGCATCCACCATCACCGGACACTGAAGGTGAGCTTTGATCTCCGAACTTCGAATGCTTTTTTCGCAACTGCATTTCTGTGTTACGACAACTAAGGTCTTGCGTCGAGCCGCAGCAAGGTTATTGCTTTCATGCCGATTTGCGTTGTTGCAACCTCTCCGGTGGCGTTGCGTTGAATGTGCGCTTCACCACGAACGGGATGTGCGCGAAGAACAACACCCATATATATGTGGCGCGAACAAGCAATAATAGAGTGAGCACGACGTGTGATCTCTACTCGTTGCTTGCTGCCACAGTGTGAAACTTTGCACACGTGCCACTCGAGCTTTCCGATCGCAACAGTACAAGACGTTCGGCATGACCTACTCGTCTGCGACCGTTGTCTTTCACCAAGTTTTGATTAGTTTCTTATCGTTGTTATAAATCCATTTGAATTTCGCGAAGTATCATCATCATTTGCATAAAGCAATGTTGTTTCTAAATCAGTCCAATCGCGCAGACGTCTTTGTTGTAATTTATGTAGTTTTTTTTATTTTGTTCTTTATAAACACCACGTTTGAAATGACTGAAGTAAAAACATTGAATAAAACATAAATATACTCTGATGAAAAATACTTATAAATAGTGAGACACTGACATTTAAACTTGCATCGCATTAAAACAAAAACGATCAAGGAAAGCAACGAACATTTTTTAAAAAACAACATGACGAAGACAAGTGCAGGAACAGTAAAAGCGATTGCGCTGAGCACCAGAAAATTTGGCTGCGCAGCTTTTATATTTTAGATAAGGCACAGCGGCAGCCAAAATTTGTAGATGTATTGTTACCTTGCAGTAGCAAGGTTTTCCAAACCTCAACGTTGCAAACTATTTTCTTGAGTATTCCAACATTGCTTACAGTTAGACGCATCGTTTGCTCGTACTACAGGAACGTTCTGGAAAGCTTGATCGAAAACGTAAGCTTAAACAGTCGAAATTTTAACCAGTCGATGTGAACTTCCCAAATGTTAACCAGTTGGTTAATACTTTTGAAATATTGATACGAATCCGATTTGCTTGTTTCATTTAAGCATCGAAGCAATTCAAACTGTCCAGTTGCGGTTTCTCAACAGTGTATTGTGTCAGTCATCTCACGAATCTAGGCAAGATAGGCTTTGCTCGACCTCACGGGTCAGCACTAAGGCTGAGGTTTCAGTCCAGCCTTCCACGTTCGCCTCTTAGTTAAGACCTTCTAAAGACCCGAAGCAGCTGAGTATTGCTACTGTAGGAAAGACGTGTGCTGATCTTTCTGCACAAGCCGGAGATTTTCCTGCGCAGTACAAACTCGGGCATGCGCCGATGTGTGGTCAGCCTGGGCAGCGATGCGACAGGCAGGGCTCGTTCAGTCTCAACACGGATCCGATATCCGTTTCCTAATGGAACTTTGTAGCTGACAAGAAAACTGTTTTCTTGTTTATGTGCGTTGTCGCCGCCGTTCATTTGATTTTTCTGCCTCCTCCTCAACAATTCTCTTTCTGCCCCTGGTGTAAAAAACGTGCCCGGTCTTCGGAACCTTCTTCGTTCAGTACTGGTCGAACTGACCTGGGTGACTGTGGTGGTAATCCCCAGGTTTGGGGAGTCGTTCACTTCGAGGCGAAGTGCCACAAAACGAGGACCCGCCTGGTCGTTCGAGGAGCCTGTGAGTTGTTCGACAAGCCTGAGACGGTTGTACATTTCTTCGAGGTGTCGTCGACTGAGATGCACCTGATAATGTGGCCCGGATTGGCGTTTTCTGACAAAATTAGAAATCTTATTAGAAATTTATCAGAACGTAAATTGGTGGATCATAACTTTTATCAAAGCAGTAGCGCGTAAGATTAATTTCCGGTGAGAGAGAATACAGTCACTATTGTGAAAAGGCATTTTGAACAGGTATAGTTTATTCAACACTTGTTATGCTAAAAAACGAACTCATTCGCACAAATTTAGGCTGGTGAATAATGTTTGCTGTTGTGCAAAGTCAATTTACCTGATGCTTTTGGCAGTGCTCGAAACGACGATCACGCCGAACAGAAAGAAGATTGCATTCATGTTGACTGGATTACCTGGTTCTTGTGTCGGTAGAAAAATCTCTGCAAAGCAAAGAGTTGCTGATGGAACAAATCTTAGAGACTATTGTGTTGTGCACACACATAGCTATCTTGCTTTATTCGAATATATTTTTCTGCATTTTTCTGAGATTGCAATTTGCTATCTTTCTAAGAAAAGTTACAGTTTCTGTCACACTCCCTTTTTGTATTTGCATATTTCGGCTTACTTGTTCAACTTCTGTTCCAGTTGATTGCAAACCAGTGGTAAACAACGTTTGATGCCGAGGTCAGCAGAGAAGCGACGCTTCGATTACCCGCTTTGGTGTTCTTCAGGACTGCGTACGACGTTGTGAGTGAAGGACAATCGTCCTTCTGAGCTTATATAAAGCTCGTCCGCAGAAAAAAGCAAGAGCTGCTGTTGCTTCAACAGGATTTTGTTTTGCTGACGTTTTCGTGAGAAAAAGGGATGGACGGCAAGTTGTAGGTGACGTGAAATCTGTAATCGGCTACAACGTCTCGCTGTACAAGCACAGACATCTGCAAATAAACCATTGCGTATTGCACCGCTGTCGTGCGTTGCGCGGATAAGAAGGAAATGTTTATTAGAACGTGTTGGAACTTGGAAAAAAAACGTGTAAACCTGCGTTCAAAGTTGCGCTAGAACAGCTTCAACAATCAAACTCCATGAGGTATCAAAAATAATGCAAGGCGTCGCATTCTGCGTGAAAGGGATTGATATCACGAGCCAATATGGAATGGCACGTTAAAAGAAACATTTTTGCAGAGATTTTCTGATGAGACGTTTCAATAGTTTTCTTGCCTGTATTGACTTATGACATGCTTGTGTGAACTGCACGTCCCCAGCTGAAGTTGACTTTGCTTGTTCAATCGCTGTTGATGACCACACCAAGCATTTGAAGTGTGCTGCGTGCTCAATTGCTGCAGTGTGCTGTATGCTCAATTGATTGTAGTGTGTTATGTGCTCAATTTATTGTAGTGTGTTGTGTGCTCAACTGATTTCAGAGTGTTGTGGAATCAATTACTTGCAATGTGTTGTGTGCTCAATTGCGAACCACGCACGTTCTTCTGTACACGCATTCGACGTGAAAAGGTTTGTTTCATCACAAGGTAGCGTCGCTCTGCTCAAGCAAGACAGCTTTGTGACAAAACAAAGTTTTTTCAGAGAAACGTCAATCATTCTCCCATCGTTTGTTACCGTGTATACGTCCAACAAACAGCGGTAGTGAACATTCCTTCGAATTCTTATCATTTTCGTCACGGCGTGTATTCGCGAAGCGTCGACATTCACTGCTAAGGTTCAGAAAGAGTTGTTTGGACAAACATTCGCGTCAGTACTCAGATGCCCTGGTGCGATTCGGCAACGACGTCACTCAGTTGGATTTGTTCACCTTGCATCAAATATTAGGCCAAAAGTCGCGACAAAGTTCACAGTGAAGCACAGTCCTTAAAACTAACTCCGCAGTGTTAAACGTCTACCATGCGTAATCTGTTTGTAAAAGACTGAATGCCCGAAAACCTGAAATCTTTTTTCGAGGGTGGGGTCACCGGGTTGTACGTCATGCAGCAAATGCGCTTCAATTCTTTCCAATACCCAAGGAAGCTTGATTGATATGTTGTAGATTCATCGGCATTTGCTGATTGGGCAACGATGCTACCAACCAGTAGGAAACATGGCGCACTCCAGCTGCGGTCATCCTGGTGGTGGCAATCAATTTTATCTACTGCAGTTAAAAAAACAGCTTACAGGGTACAAAACGTAGCTTAAATGTGCAGTTCATTCTTCACATTTATTTGAACACAGTTAAGGGTTTAAAAAAAGAATTTGTGATTGCCCATTACGCTTGCGCATGATGCCGCAATATATACAGTATCCATGGTGAGGGTACAAAACTCGCCAAGGATGCACCTGGTGTTGTTTTGGAAAACTCATGGCGGCCCTGTGTTTAAACGTGCTAGCAAATTCCTGAAGCAGTGCTGTGCTGCGATTAGCTCCATTCACATCAAAATTGCTCAGACCTTACTGTTCGCTTTGCTTTAGTCTCATGCGGAATGTCTTTTGAATGTGAGTCACACAAAAAGCTTTCGCAAAAGTTAAGCAAAACTATGGCCTTGAGCATTTTGCTAATTATGTTCGCTGTGTTCATGTAAAACTTGTTTTGGAAATACCCTTGACGGAGCTGTGAGGAGTTTTGTTCACGCATTTAAGCGTCACTCTACCTTACATTATTCTGAGGCAACTATTCAAGTAATATTACCGGTTGGGCATGTTGAACAATATATAGGATTTTGATACAACGTCTCTTCCAAATCCTTGAGTTTTTCAGAAAGTGCAGTATTTCGTGCTTAAAAATAAATTTTGTTAGGTAAAGCTAATGTGCATCAGGCAAAAATACATTTCGTTGGATAAAAACCTTGTGCCTCCGCATTTTCAGATTGCTATTCCTACGCGTTTGGTTTTGCCAAGTTATAAAAGCAACTCCTCTTCAATTACCGCAAGTATTTAAGTGGGCTGACAAGTTTTTCTCAAGAAAATCAGAAAAACTACATCATGCTCGGAAGACCTAACTAAATTGACGTGAAAACGTTTGAAAAAAAGTGATATATTTTCTATGGCTTTGCGCTATTATCCCCAGGACTTATTTATGGAGCGCTAAAAGATTAGCGCCTCTGCTGACTCATTTTTGTGGATTTTTCAACAAAAAATCCAAGTTTGTTGACAGTACAGGCCCGTAGCCAGGTTTTAAGGTTTGGAGGGAAAAATAAATTTTTAGGAGGGAAAGATTTTTGTTTTTATTATATGTTTAAAATACATTTTTCTGGGCACAATAAAATTTGAAGGGGTATAAAAAATTGAAGGGAGAACTGCCCCCAAATTCCCATTCGTGGCTACGGGCCTGTGACTGTAGCAAGTCAAATCTTCTTTTTGATAGAGCATAATTTAAATGGTGGAAGTCTAGTCAAGACAAGTTTGAACCAACAAAGTAAAAATCTCAGATGTAAAGGTACTGTGGTCATCTTCAGCAAAATTCAGTTAAAACTAGTTTTTCTATAAATCTTTTTCAAATATGAATTGAATGAAAAGGTACTTTCACTGCGTAACAAACCGATTAATCTGAAGGTGTATTGTGTGCTGCAAAATCTTCAAGGTAAGAAAGAGTTCAGGAAGTTCTCAAATATTTATACGAAACTAAACTGATTTCAATTTTGCTCTTTTTCCATTCAGATCAAGAGCAGATTGGACAGGTTGTTTCACTACACTGTGGGCTGTCTATTTGGTTTGAAAATAAATTTGAGTTCGTCTGTCCTGAAACGAAGGGTAAAAGGTACCGGTCATCCTTATGTAACACCCCTGCCCACCCATGCGCGACGAGAAATGTAGCGATGAACGTAGATTCAGGGTCGGTTGTGCTATTCAACGTGTATTGTACAGCTGGAAGAGCGCGATTTATCACGCTTTACGGTTTATAACGCTTCGCGCAGTAGCAGTGCAGGCAGGAATTTCAGACGATTGAAATGTTTTCATGGCGTATAAACTAGAATTGTCTGTCTGTCTGTCTGGCGTGCTGCAGGCTGTCAAATAACGTAGGCAAAAAAAAGTGGAGTTATAATTTTTCCTCATGCAGCTATTGTGCCATGAAAACCACGTTTGCATCACAAAATTCGAATTAAACGCCAGTTCTTTTCGTCGGAAGTGACCTTCAAAACAACTTTGCCAGAAAACAAAGCGCCTTCTACGTTTTGTGGCCGGGTTCTGGGCGTCGTGACTGTCGTACGTGACGGAATTGCTTACGAACGTCAGGGTACAAGTCCATCTGATGACGTCGTAAACGATGCCGCAAACCAAGCGCGACACACAGAACTCATTCTTCTTTCGCAAACCGTTTCAGAATCCGAGCAAAACGGGGCGGGTCTCGAGCTCAAAAAACGATTTTCTCCCAGTGGCCCAAGAAAGGACTGTCACGATCAAAATCAACAGAGCATTTATTTGCAATTTTCCGAAATTGGATGGAAATTTTCATTTGCACCAAAGCAGCTCTCTGTTCGTGTTTTTAACTACTTTCTGCAGTGTTTCAGGGCAGGTCTCCAAACTACGCCCCGCGATGCCATTTCGACCGATCGCAAAGATATTTTGTTAATAACGAAAAAATAGCGTATTTACGGAAAATGTTTCCCAAAACAACCACATTGTGTAAGCCGTTCGGCCCTCGAACTGCTGTATAATAGCTTGTGTAGCCCGAGGACAAAAACGTTTGGAGACCCTGGTTTTACGGGCATATTAGTCGGATCTGATTTTGGGTGTGTACTAAAGTCGGATACGCTTGTATCATCTGGGAACATTTGAAAATTTATTTTTCTGTTGATGCGCCAACGGTACATCTGTCTGTGATTGTGAGATTTTGTGCTTCAAATTTCAGTGTGCGCGAATAGCACTACGCAAGTTCATTTTTGTCGAGTGTTAAAAACATCGGTTTTCAATCTTTCGCTAACCTTATTAGCGCAAATCACAAATGAGCGCACGCCTTTTAAAATAAATTGAAAGAAACAACTCTAACCATAATCGTTTCGACTCCTCCATAATATTAACAAAAGCGGACAGCGTAGTCTCGCGAATGAAGTATTAATACAAAAGTAAATGTGAAACCTGGTGCAAGGTCGTCGGAAGGATTTTTTTTCAGGGGGGGCAATAGTGGAATTTTCCTGTGGCAGCAAAAAAGACTTTCCAGGAGGGGGGCCAAAAGTTGTAAAAATTTCATTTTGCCCACTCGAAACTAAGAAAACGACCTTTTTAGCTATTATTTATTAAGAAAATGTTAAATTTCAAATCCAGGCTTTCGCCCTTCCGACGCCCACGAACCTGGTGCAAGGGCATGAGAAGAAACAAGTAACACTTGGATAAGTAACCACCATGGCAGTAACTTGGCCCAAACTAAGACCACTTGCATTCACCCACAAGATTTAAAATTCAACCAGCAGCACATTTCAGTCAACTCATGGATTGGAAACGTGGTACAATTTGCACGTAAAACAACGTAAGCTGCAATCAACTTGAACTCGGATTTTGAGGGATTTATAGATTCTTCAGTCACCTATAGAAGAACAAACCGTCGGCCATGTTGTCCTCCAATGTCCAATCCATCGACCTCCCGATGGACTGCACGGCCTGACGGTTCTGGGAGATGAGACAACCGAATGGCTGCTCAACACCTGCCCCGAAATCTAGCGCGGCCAAGCAGTGGATAGAAGAACTCGCTCAAAAGAAGAAGTCACCTATGCAATTTGTCTGCAGCTGCACCAGAACTCTTTTACTTTTAGAAATGTATATAAAAGATGGGATCTTTTACAAGAACTCCGAGGAAGATCCGGGATATAACGAATCAATGCGACTTGAGCGTTCATTCATGTTCACACCCGATTTTCCGTTGGAGAGAGTTGCGGGAGCAGCAGCCCTAAGAGGACTCAAAATATCTCACGGTTTTCACCAACCTCTGATAGCTCCGCTGGCTCCACGCTAAGACGGGACCAAGCAAGGTCGGAGATCGAAGATGTAATCACGCCACTTGGTCCTTGGTCGACCTCTGGGCCGCTTGCCCGTGGGTGTAGCCAGCAGGACTTGCCTCGACGATCTTTCCTGGGGCTGGGGAATTCTTATCACGTGGTCGAACCATC
>JGI24158J21664_10012055_pt1 | contig 11472 bp, 5 predicted proteins | sample Ectturendosymbi3_FD_21664 | JGI IMG/M metagenome (IMG submission 21664)
TTTCTATTGTTTCCGCTGTCTGAGTGCTTTCCGCCGGGGAATCACCCTTGGACTCAGTCGATTTTTCTCGCATGTAATGGCCTAGCGCCATTACAACCACTACACATTTAGGACAATTCCGCAAGAGCGCTGGTCCATAGGAATGTCCATGGCACGCCCAAGTTAACAATCAAGACACCTGGACCCGCCGGTCTAGCTTGAATTCACTCAGTGTATCACCACAAGATTGTATTCACTCATGGTTTTATTAGTATAGCTATAAGCACTGCGAATATCTATCACAACAAGGGTTTATATCAATAATCAATCGTTAATTAAAGTATATAAGTTACTGCAAATATCAGGGGTTAACAACAGGGGTTTATAATATAGCTTAACATGCACAAGTTTTATTATAGTAATCAAGAGTTAATACGCAGTTCTATCGTATCACAAGTTGAGAGGAGAGAGAATGACCTACGTTTTTAAGCACTCACCCTATAACTTGCTTACTGAAATTGGCTATACCTCCGGTTATTCCGTTCGTCTAGCCGGTCTAGAATAGTAGTCAGCTACAAGTGTATTCTGGTTCACGAATTTGCCAGACCCCACAAGTTCGCTAACTAGCTATTCTTTTATTCGACCTGAGTCAGAAATGTGAAGCCCACTTCTGGTTTAGGTGTTGAGACTGGTAAGCCCACAAGATCAACTGATTCAACTGTGTAGGTATGCCCATATTTATCCACGTAGTGCTGTAATTTCATTGGTCGATTTTGAGGGTGTGGTCACACAATGGTTTTCATAGTTTCGTATGGAGTGCAATGTGCAATCATGAGTCCGTGACGTCATTTTTCTAGGAATTACGGTATTCGAAATCATAGTAATTTTGGCTACAATTTTTATCATAGTTCGGACTACTTTTTTCAGTATAGTTTTCTCGTGGTTTTTGTTACTCTCTCTTAACATCATTATACAATAAATACACAAGTATAATTTTACAATAAATAATGTTGTCAATGTCCAGCTTCATTTGACTTGACTTGGATTCGTCAATAAACTTCGGAATTACGTTCTTTGGTTATTTTCCTCTGGTGATCAGCGTCTTCTTTTTATGATTATTTCAGGATAACAAGATGTTTTATGTTGAGAAGTAAAACGAACTCAACATTCTTCTCCACTCCATTTGGTTGAAAACCTCGGTATCCTTCCAAAACACTAGAGTGCATTTGGTGAATAAAAGAAGTTGATACTTCGAAAATTCTTCATTGGGAATTCCATGGTTGGGATAGTTACTCGCTGGAGGGTTGTCTTCTAATGGAATCAAAGATGTTGTCGTTGCAATTGAACTCACATCGATACATAAAAATAATAGATTTTGAACGAACCACAAACGTCTCCATAAAAAACATATTTTATGAAGGAGTCTCGTAGCTTATTTAATGTAAGATAGTATCTGACGAATAAAATTTTATGTCGCTGGTTTCTTGTATTCAATATAACATCTTCTGAGAAATTCCCAAAATTCAAACTAAATGCAATGATATCGATAGTATTTTCTTTCGAAGGTGTCATCGAAAGGTAGAGCAATAGTTTCTGGCATGAAATGACAATTATTTTGATCTAAATAAACATCTGATATTATCAGAGGATCTTTTAATGACAGGCACATGACACTTTCAATGAATTGTAATAGCAGAGTCATGTAGTTGTATAGCCCAAATCAAGCACAGAAAAACCTTCTTTTATAATTTAGGTGTATGTCATCGAAACATGTAACCCCCCTTACACGCGACAGTTTCCCAACATGTGATACTCGCGTAACAAAATAAGGTTCTTTTTCACAATCCAAAAGTTAGGTTCAAATTTTTATCAAATGACTATTCTTCACTAATACCTAAGTGTTGTGATAGTTTCATTTGCTCGTTAACCATAATAATTATTTTGTTTGGCTACGGAAATATTTTCTTAATCAATCTTCCCCATCTAGGGTACTGTCTGTTTTAATGTTTAATTTAATAAAGACCTCTTTCCAGCTCCGAGAACATAGTGAGTTTAATTCTTACATTACTTCGTTCGTCAGGGTTTTTGTACAATCTGGTGAGGTAGTCTATTTTTCTGAAATGTGAACTTTGTTAATCATTATCAGGCACAGTCTTTTGTCAACGTTTGCTCTAATAATTTTAAAATGCCTGATGGTTTCTACTATGACCATTATGAAGTTGAAGTTGCAATTTAATATATTGTTTCACATTTCAATTTATGGTCCAACTATCAATATAAAGATTTCTTTCAAAATTCAATATTCGTAGTTTTTCATGTCAGTCATAATCTTCATTTTCATATCTCCAGTGTGTAATAATTTGGTTATTCAAGATTTGGTCACTATTAAGGTCTGCACTGTTCAAATTCATTTTTAAGACATCTAGTATAAGTGGTAATCATAAAAGTCATCACGAAATCTATACATCAAGGGATCTTGATTTATATTTTGCAAAGAATTGATTGTCAACGAATATTACCTGCTGACAATGTTTATTTTTCAGAGTCTCAAAGGAAGATTTCATATCATAATTTTTTACACGAAAATCTCCATACTAAGAATAATACACATTGTTTTATGCATATACCATTTAGATTTTTATCAATATCGTTTGATTATAATTCACTGTTTGTTCCTCACTATTGGAACACTCAGTGTTTAATACACTCGCAATCGTTTTTGATTCAGGTACATGGTACATGGCATGCGTTATCAAAATTTTCAGATCTCCTTTTTCTTATTTTAGGCCAATTTGCGTGACCATTTAGGATATATGAAGTATTTAATTAAGAGAATTCAGTCAATAAATAGGAATGTTTTCGAGATTATTTCTGATCTTAATTACAGCGATCTTTCTATGGAAATTGATCATTAATCTATTATTATTCTCAGGGGGTGGGGTGGCATATAAAGTCAAGTTTGATAACAAATGTTTGCTTATATACAATGATGAGGTGAAAATCTAATACCTTAAAAGGTAACAGGTAACAGGAATTTTTAGTAGTCCATGATAAATAGGATAAATTATTTCGGCTCATATAATACTAGAGGTTATGATCATTTGAGAAGGGTTTTGAGATATGTGTAAAAGTTATTTTCAAACTTGCTGGTAGTAAAATTGGATTTCTTCGTACGACAAAATCTAGCAATATGACCAATTTTGTTGCAATTATAACATCGAGTCTGAGAAAGATCTTTGGTGATGAGAGTCCGTTTAAAATTAGGATTTTTAGGTATACATTCAGCCAAAACATTGGTCATTGCAATTAAACTTAAAGGGGTCAAGCACAATTCTTCTGAGTTCATGCTTTGTTCAGAGGTTTTGGAGTTAATTTTGGGATGTAATATTTTTAAAAAATCACTAAGAAGTGAACAAAAACTATCAAATTTTTGATGCGATTCGTGTAAACCTTTTTCTATTCCTTTTATATCTTCCCGCAGAGAAATTTGAAATTCTTTGTTTGAAGCTATCATTTTCTCTGTCATCTGATTATCACTCCCCTTCGAGGTTGGATTACCTCGAATTTCTGAAATTTGTTCTATAATGAATTTTTTGTAAATTTCCTTCCAGATTTCCACCGTTGGAGACCATCGATGAGGAATCCAGGTCATTCTGGGCATAGTTTTGACTTCCACTAAGTGCTTCCTGTAAGTCTTCCAACAGATCTTTCGTTTCCGAAATTGAATTTTTTGTAGATATCTGTTGATTTAACCAGAGATCGCTTTGTCGTTCATTCTTGCCATAATATTTAAAGTTGTTTGAGCCGTTTTTCTCTTCTTCATCCAAAACGTTTTGTTTCTCATTTTGCTTTTCGGTGGTTATTGAGGTTAGTGCATCAATATAATCATTTTGCTGGGTACATGTAGTTTCGTCCTTGCATAGGGATGACAATTCAGTGTCAGATCCCGAACAAGTGTAAGTTAATTTTTTCCTTTTAAATTCACTATTCATTGCTATTGTTTCTCTACAACAACAAATAATTTTCATAAAATGGCAGCACACACTTCTAACAATTACTAAATAATTTTGTTTCTTTATTTCTTCTTGCTCTTTGAACTTGTTCCAACTTCCTTTGTTGTTATGCCCTTACTGAAGTGGTAATTCCCTAAAGAGAGTCCCTTGTATTATTTATTTACTAGGAAGATAAGGGAAACGATATATAACAATTCACATCCTGTGCCTTAGCTTAGCAGGACTGCATAAAAAATCGTAGTTAATGTTTATGAAATTTGTTTTTCAGACAGGATTTCTTCTTGTAGTAGTAATCTTGTAGCAAAATCGAAGCATAAGCTATTTTCTATAAAGAATTGATACTCAATAAATTAAACTACTTTGATTTTCAAAATTTTAAACTATGATATACAAAATTACTCGGTTCTAAAGTCGTTGATTAATGAGAATATTGTTCCTGGAGTTGGGCAATAGCATAAAGATACCCTAGGAGCCTTCTTTTCGGTATTGTAATCTGCTCCAGGCTTGGTTTCTTGGTAAAATACACAGTCAAACCATTACTAGTATTAATGTGAAATACACAGAACATTCCGGTCCATTGTTGTGCGGACAGGAAGAGAAATAAAATCCCCTTTTTGTCCAAAATGGGTATTCCTGGTAAATGTAAAAATAATTTAGTTTTTATTTTATGTAAAGGTTTTACCATTTTAAAGTCATATGGACACCTTAATATGAAACGTCGTTGGGGTTTATCCCAAGCAATAGATAAAGGATAGTGGATTGTTAATGAAAGGTTACTATGTTTGGCGTAAACCTTTTCGATAGTATATACTTTATCAATAATCTCCTGCTCCTGAGGTTCTTCTTCGGAGGAAGAAGAGTTGCGAGCTTTCCATGAATGTCGGTTTTGTCTTTCCTTCTGGTAGTATGAGGTAGTCGGTATGTACATTTGAATCAGAGATGTTTCTCGAAGTAGATATTTCTTTTGCTTCCGAGACAATTCCCTGTCCTCGATGAGTTCAGACGTCTCGTTTGCTTCCTTCAAAGTATCTATTTTCACTTCTAATTCTCGTATCTCTTCTTCAAGTCGTCGTATACTTTCTTCTCGTAACACTGTTGCTGCAAATCTACACGGTTTTCAGCATTCATTTTTCTTACACTAGTCTATTTATCCTGTAACAAGAAGAAAGTTGTTACTTTATCCTATAATATTTTTCCTGATTTTGATGATTATTAACTAATTCCATTTACGTCTCAATTTATTATTTTTTACGAAGGGTAGTGTCGTTATTTGCAAGAATTTTTCAATAAAATTTCAACTGTTTATTCAGTAAATACGTTATTTATCGGTTTTTATATCAAAATGTCTGTGCTTTTAAAGCACGTTAATAGTTCCAAATTTGGTCGAAGGGTTTCGAGGTTTCTATTGATGATCTCCCGATCTTTTAGCAAGAAGATCTCTAAGCATCACCAAAGAAATCTCTTCGCCTGGTCCCACGGTAGTGGCGAGTGATGAGTTCGCCGATGCCGCCAGACCATTTGCAGATCGGAAGGTTTTTCTAAAATCAATTTCACAGTAATCATTGCTAGCATGCACACCAATAATATTTGGTGTGTCCTTCCACTCTCCTCAAACCATATAGCCACAAAACATGTCAAATAATTTTCGTTGATGCTCTGATTTCAGATTGTATTGAATATTTCAACAATTGATTAAGTAAATAATTTTTTGCTAAACCTTTCCTAATGAAATTCACAGTCAACATGGAGTGAATGTCTGTCACAAAAATAATAACAACAACAGTAACATGGTGCTTAATGGGGATGAAGATAACGTGGTCGGGAGAACACAGAAGAAGTGTGAACACAATCTGTACGGACCCTGTACAGGATTGCGTGAGGTCCGAAAATCCTAAAGACTGCCGTAATGTTTGGCATCATAGGTATGAAATCTGCAGCAAATACCATAGGCTGTCTTTAACATTCGGCATCGTAGGCATGATATCTGCAGATTAATAGGAATCGGCAAATTATCGTAATCAATTGAATTGAAATTTAGAACAATAGTCCTTCACAGCCACGGGACATCAGTGTCGTACATCGGACTAAAGAATCTATCACTTCTTCCCATTCCACCGCTCAATGTCGTTCTCATCCTATTCACTCTTTTATTATATAATTATTAATAATCTTGTATCTTTTTTTATCCCTAAAAATATCGTATATAATTTGTCATATATAAGTTATTCATAAAAATATCATATATAATTTATTAACGCACTATAGTGTCTGTGAGTGAATATAGATACCATAAGTCTCCTCTTGGCTAAGGAAGTGATTCCTTAATCCCATCTTCCATGGCAAGATAGAAAATCAGGGCCAAACCCCCTGTAGTTACGAGCAGAGGGTATGTTTAAACTCTTTCTCCTACTTGAGATCAAGTATCTGACGAGCAGGATACTCATTTTTCATCATCGTACAACAACATTTTAATAATTCCAAACGATGGAAATTTCCCAAGCCAGAGGAACGTGAGCTTATTAATAGTAGTGTGTAGATTTGAAATAATTTGTGCACCTAGCTCACTATACGTAATCCTCGTCCAAAAATAACTGAATAAAAGTGAAGACAATGGGGATAGCGAGGGCAAGAAGCAAGAACACAATTTCTGAGCATCCGCTGAAACTTACACGTCATCTTTATCGAAATTGTGAGAAGTCCGAAACCTTTACGATAACTTCGTCGTGCAGTATTGCATTTGTCGGAATCGGCAAATTAATGCATGTCTCTTTTTAAGGACGGCTAAAAATTTTTGCTTCCTGTCTCCACCACCCATCATAATTCCTTAATGTAATGGGACAGACATCGCTTCGGGCATTACTATAGGTACAATCACTAAATATCTATAATGGAAAAGGTTTAATTTTATGCAGGAAAAGTTCAATTTTATAAAATAAAAATCAATTTTCACACTATCACTGTGGCTCTGGATCTAAAAAAACTAAATCAATAATAGATATTAATAATATGTTAATAACGACAATTACGAAATGTGACTACATTTCTCATTCTCCCTGTATTCAACAGAGGAACAAAATTTCACATCTCCGAAGAGAAGTAACATACAAAAATCAGTCAAAGGTTTCAAACAAAGTTATACTCTCGTTCATTCCGTGGTCATTTTATTCGTTTATTCGTTCCCTATGTGTGTCCGCTGGAAGTGTTTCGAATAAAATATCAATCATCAATGTGTTTCAAAGTTAATTGTTACAGTAATCTGCAGGGTTTTATCACATCGTTAAACAGAAGACTTGGTATTATTCTCATATGTCATTTCTTCGTTAATGCAAATGCATGTTTCAATATTAGGACTGAAGTTGGTATTTCTCATGGAAGAGATTGTAAAGGCCATGAAGAGCTCTTTGACGTTCTGTTATATTTAATAGGAATCTGCTTACTCAATTATTTTTAGAATATTACTACTACGAAAGCGTCTTGTTGAATCATGTTTGACGTTTTAATCGACAAATAAAATTTGTATTGAGCATTGCTAAGAATGACGAAATACCTTAGCTTAGTGTTTATAGAAATAGATATTTCTAGGGTTGACGGCAATTAAATCTGTTTTTTTCCAGAAGGAAAGAGGGGTTGGTTTGTATGTACGATCAGCCAGCGGAAAGTAGATTGTAAAGGTCCTAGACATGACAGTAATTTAGCGTTATGTTAGCATCTATCCTGATGACAGTTTCAAGAGATGTATTCATAGGTCGGCAGATCAGATATGTTTTAATCTACCACCATTATTTTGTATATAGCTATAAAACCAAGGTTGTCTTGATTTTCTCCCAGATATCCTGTAACATAAAGACAATTGCAAAGATAATTATGTAATAGATAACACTAATCATAGTCACAGCTTCCCTAAGTGGTGTTTCAAAAATGTTAAATTATAGTTATTAAAATATAATAAGTTATGTTAGAATCAATTCAGTGCCACTAGTATGAGTGCTAATTTTTTAACTGGTATCAACGAAATTTATGTGGTATATAGGGGCAAGTGGGATGTTGAACTAGTCTTAACCAAAATGAAATGAAACAGCGTTTTTTTGGTATTTCAGTCCAATTCTTGATCAGGAAAGTTGTTCTTAACTGATTGAATTTATACAAAAAGGATCATACAGAAACCAAAATAATTCTATATTAATGTAACTCGAAAATCTAGGCGAACGGCATGGAAAGTATTACATCTAAAAATAGAATATGCTTAAAGGGGGTTAAAGTGGCATGGGGGAGGTGGAAACATGCCCAGAGAAACGGCGACCAAACAACACTCTCCAAGATTTGCAAAAGTCTTCACTTCCCGAAGCTGGTATTAGTTCAACATCGTGACAAGAAGGTTAGCTCTTTCGAATAATAAAAATAGAGGTTATTCATAGTCTATTTTCACTATGGAAGACGTGCCGTGCTTTAGTTTATTCACGTCTCCCTGAAATATTAATTATGTAGGAGCTCTGAACAAGACGTTTTATAATTGAATTTTTGCTGGGTTTGATTTTCCAAATAAAATAAATTAAATTGTCTCGGCGTGTGGATAGGATTTTTGCTATTTGAATGCATAAAATGTAAAGAGAACCGTTTAGTATTAAACAGTTTAGAAAAATGATCCTATCTGAACTAACTTCGTAACATCGAAATATATCACGTTGGGGTTCCAACCTTGGAAAATATGTCTTACAAAATGGTTCATATTGTAGGCGATCTTCCCGATTTCGTGATGTTTGTGAAATAATTGTAAAAGTGTTTTTTCTAGTCTGCCCAAAGTGGGTGTATAATAACTATGATTTTTGTGATCTGAAACGTTGTGATGGGCTAGTATGATATGTCCTTGGTGCTAAGGCAACTATACTTCCCAAATCGGATTCTGGTAAGATCTATTGATTATTTTCCCAATGTATATACGAACCCCAATAGGAAAATATGGAATTTCTTGGTCGTAAGGAAAGTAGCATAAGATAATATTGGTCATGGCGAACTCGTCTACAATCATTTTGGATGCTAACATAAAGGAGCATCTACGCTTCCTTGGTCTGAACTGGATGTTTTAATATAAGTAATCGATCCTTCGTTTAGTCAATGGAATCGAATTATACTCTTAGGTCTTGGTGTAAGGTTCTGAATGACTGGTTCATTAATGCGAGTGTATCATAAGTGGTCGTGGCGCTCGTTTTCTCAAAGATAATTTATATAAAAAAGAGTTCTGGCGTTTTGCGTGTTTCAAAAACATGTCATGTCATAGCATTGAGCTATTAATTTCAATTAAAATTTTAGTCTGAAACAAATAGCAAGCAGCATATTATTTTTCTATCTCATTTCGTTACTTTTATGAAAAGAAAGGATTATTTATATGTAATTCTAGATCGAATTGAGATTCAATGTATCATAAACTATTTCCCGCTCGAAGTTTTGAAGTTGGCACCATAATATCGAATTCTCTGGCATTGAACAAGCTGCCATCTATCCAAGGTTGAGAGCTGGATAAGGTAACAATGCCAATGTTAAGATAGTGATTATCGTGTTGATCTGGACTTACTTACGTTTATCAGGTAGGAATTTGAAAATCCATCATTCCTGAATATGTCATTTAATATCGTAGTTGTAACTTTATCGTTTTATTAGCAAAGATAAGTTTTTTAATTTATGAATCCACAACTGTGGTTTTGGACAATAAGAACAATTTTCCATTATATGTGAAACGTGGGTGTTATCCATGAATCTCCGTGGGCTTGTGAAGAATTATTTTACAAAAGTGATAGCATAGGTCCTTAATGCCATGAAGGAGGCTAATAGGATTTTTGTCTCACGATGGGCCCTCAGATGTTTCAACATCTTTTGAAATCCATCGAAATTTAGGAAAAAGAAAACTACAATCATTAAATGTGAACGAAGGGGATTAGCTTCGTTAAATTCTAATTTTATGCTACCTACCGAAATTTTTTGGGATCATTGTTTTTATAAAAAAGCGTTTTCAGCAGTCTTAATGTCGCTGGACTAGTTAAGAAGAGTTTAATCCGGGCACTAAACACAGTCGTCGATGAATTTTTATGCATTAATTATTTTAAAAATTTTTATCTACAATGTATAATTTGTTTAGCACAAGGTTTTTACCAATAGTTGGCTTCTTAATAACCGTGTTGAGGGGTAGTTGAAGTCCCTAATAATTTTAGAATCCGAATAAAATAGATCATGTTTTCAATAATAAGGGTTTTGCTTATGTTTAAAGTTAATATAGGCTCGCATAAAATATCGATATTAGTCAGAGATTTAAAATTTTCGAGGAAACGTAAATTTTTAGAAGAAATCAAAATAAGAAACGTAGTTGAAGTCCTCAATACTCCCGAAGCCCAGCCGAACCGGATCGTTTTTTTCAATCAAATTCAAACAAACCCCAAAACCACCAGGGACAAAGAGTTTACTAATGTTTAAGTTTAATATATGCGCACATAAAGTATTAATATTAGTCAAAGATTTAAAATTTTTCGAAAAAACATAAAAACTTGAAAATTCTTTTCCAGAGTGTGTACGTGTATGTGTGTTAACAGATATTCGTTTTACTTCTAAAATTGTTATTGAAAGTGAATTTTGCAGGTAATTTGTCAAACGAGATGAAAAAATAAAGGTATGTTTTGTATCATTCCGAGCAGCCTTATATCAATTCATTGGTGTCTATTAGAATTCTAGAATTCAAGGTCTGAGATGATCTACTCCCAATTCTGTGTTTTAGTTATTCTAAAAGGTTCTTGCGCCATGATTGCATCATCCGGGGAATTCCACTTCGTATGAACTATATAAGCAAGCAGTTTCAGGCCTACATCAGCATTCGAATCTTTGTCAAGAGCTACCTTAATGGATGGTGAAATGTGTTATTGCTATCAACTATGATGAACGAATAAATCTTTAAAAATAAAACGATCATAGCACTTTAAGGTAGTCACTGAGATCCTATTTCTGCCTTGAAACAGGCAAAGGATATTTTCAAGTACAGCGGAGCAGTACCTCGATCGGACCTCGCTTTATTCCGCATTGTGTGGTTCGCGGGAAGAGAACGTCATTATCACAATTGGACTTATATTCGTTTTAGCTTTCCGGTTCCCAAACAACTTCATTCCCATAACTCTTGGGATCTACCTCAGTTTATAAAAAATTTTGAAACTTCGGGCAGGCAGTTTATTGAAATCGAACCTACTGCCATCAGACGTCTGGCAAATCATGTCATCCGTTGTTTATTTTCGTTTTCGTATTTTACTGGTTGTCTTATTTTAATTTAATTTATTTGTTTATAGCAGACACGAAGTCCATAGTATGAACACACACACTCTGCAGAACGCAGGTTGATAAAACAGACAATGCAGAATGTAGTACAAGACATTGAAGCCGGCGAAATCACAGGGTTACAGACACTTTTTGCAACTGCATTGAAGACAGAACCATAGGGTTACAGACA
>JGI24158J21664_10012056_pt1 | contig 11472 bp, 7 predicted proteins | sample Ectturendosymbi3_FD_21664 | JGI IMG/M metagenome (IMG submission 21664)
CAGGTGACCCCTCGCAAGCCGACGTCGTTGCCGAACCAAACAAGACCGTGCCGTCTAAGGGCGACTCTGACGTCATGGCTCCTCACAGCAGGCCCCTGGCCCTGAAAGCGGCCATCGAGCGCAGAGGCACCGTCGAAAGGTACCGGGATTGTCTCAGACAGGGCGTGGCTTCGCACTCGCGTCGGTCTCATGGCGCCAAAAAGTCCGAGGACCACTTGGCCCGCGCTGTCCCCCGCGGGCCCAACATCGACCCCCGCCTTTCCTTATTCGTCGGAAACGCGACAAACAACCGCATCCCGACCAGAGGGATTCTTAAAAACAGCGGCATTCCGACGTCTGGGGCCCGGGCCTGTCCCTCGACCGCTTCCGTGTCCTGTTCGTCCGACGTGATGTCCACCACCGCCGACAGCGGCTTCGTCACCGACGTCATAATGGACGCTTTCTCGGGCGCCGAAGGGTCGTCGCAGGTCAAGTCGTCGTCGTCTCCACAGCGACTGACGTCGCCCGAGAGCGAGACCGCGTTGGAAGATACGAAGCAGTTCAACCACGTGCGCGACTCGTTGTCAAACCTCAGAATGGACGACCCGCTCTTTTCGCCGACGGAGCCCGGCCAACCGGCGCCCGCCAGGCCCAAGCAATTGAGGCGAGTGGGACAGGCCGGCGCCGGGTCGAGCCGGAAGCCGAGGGCATTGATGCACTACCAGAAGAAGCACAGGACCTCAACCCGTGAACTCAGCACCTCCCAGAGCGAACCGGACAGTCCGGTCGCGACCACGCGCTCGCTGGAGGAGGAGGCGGCTAGCAGCTCGCCAGCGAACAGTTACAATCGTTGCCCCTCGGCCCCTGCCGCCGCCCTACTGGACGCTTGTGACGACACGCCGGCGTGCTCTACTCGTGATGACGACGATGATGACGTGGCGGACGAGATGTCAACCGCTTCTGACGTCACGTGGTCCGAAACCTACTCAGGCGCGACCGTATGCAGGTGAGGTAGAAGTTTTTAGTTCTCTGGGCTCAGAATGATGACATCAGTTGAAATGCAGTGCCAGTGTTGGATGCCGCTTTGATGTAATCGCAAGCTTGATGTGATTAGAGTTTCATGCAGTTTATTTTTTGCCTTAAAAGACGCGTGGCCTTAACCTGCGGTACATTCACCCCTTGTTTAGATATTACCTAACAAAGGAGTGAGTGTGCTTGATTCATGTTAAACGTGTGTTTTTAGCAAAAAATAAAAAGCGGAAATGTTGAACTGGACCATGATTAAAGACTTTAGCCCAGCGTTTACTTTTTCACTCCTCCCAACACGAATATGTAAGCCGTTCTGGTTAACTGCAGTGCGTGCACGTTGTGGTGTCCATGTTTAAGACCTAACTTATTAAGAAAAGAAAAATAAACAAGTATAACAGTTGTTTGGAATCTACCCAAGTGCTACTTAGCCTCTACCTTAGTTTCTTATTTCAAAACCATTTTTTGTATTCGACTTACATGAATTTGTAGGAACGAAAAAAGTAAAGTAAATTCTAGTAGAAACTGTAAATTTCAATTTTGAGGTTTGCCAGCTTGTTAACGAGAGAAGAAAAGTTAACAATTTCTGCTTTTGATTTTTGCTCATGCAGATTGCTTATAACCGGGAAAGACGGCACTCATCTTCTTTGAACCTTACTTAGAGTTGTTTGTCGGAGAATAAATAGTCATTCACGACTTTTCGCAATCTAACTGAACGAAATTTATTTCATTTGGACATTTCTAGAAAAACAGCGGCATTGTTGCCAGTGCAACATTTTCTAAGGACGTCCTCCTTAACTTGGCCTCCATAGCAACCACTCGTGTCTTTTCTATAGCAACCACGTGTCGTTTCTATAACAACCGCTTTTCGTGTCGTTACCGCCGACGGTTTAATGTGGAATTGCTCGTTTTTATCACATGGCCATTGATCGCTTCGACTAGGTTTTCATGTAGTTCGTCTCTGGCAGTGGCAGGTTTGTGTTTCTAGTCGGGACTTTACCGCAATAGAGGAGTCGCCTGCCTGGCGTGCTCGTTACTAACCTGACCAGTGCGCATTTTTATCGATAATGTTCGCAGCTTTTCGTGCGTCAATGTCATGATTGTGTTCAATTCTTGTTCAGGCGAGGTCATATCCGGAAACTGCCCTCCCGACCAAATAAACTGTTGAGGAAGAAAGGAAAAGAAAAAGTGAAGGTTGGTTGGTTGTTGCTTGCCTCTGTTTCGTTATCGTTCTTCACGCATTATGTTGCTACCAATCAAGCTTTTGTTTCATCTTGGATTTTCAATGGACTGCTGCTTCACCTGTTGCGTATTCGTTGTTGACGTCACAATGGGTTATTATCATGTTTAGAAACACGCGAGCTCCCGAATGTCATCCAGTGTCGAAGACTTGCTGGAAGAATCGGATCAGTCGCTGGTGGAAAAAGCTCCAGTTACATTCAAGTCGGAGATAGGTGGGTTGTTTTTTGTATTCCGGCAAAAGGTTTGGGGGGTTGCGAACTCTCGAAATGAGCTTTGTGTGGTTTAAAAGACTTCAGCGCAACTTTGGTTTTGAAAAAAACAAAATAAAAAAACGATGCTTTGAAGAACAGGCATAACAAGCTCGGATGATTATAACTTTAGTTCTGTTCGTGTTCTGGCTGAGGGCTTTGGCATGCCGGACGACCTCCCGTTTAAATGTTAATTACCGGTGAAGACTTGCTTCGTGATCAGTTCAAACCAGATTGTTCCGGAGCCAAAGTTATGCGACGGTTTCCGAGTGTTAATTGAAACCTTGCTGGTTTAACTGAGCGTATACGGTGGTTATTATACATTGCAGGTGTGCAGACCCCTGGTACTTTCCCCACGCACGACTACGCGACATCTCCAGCGTCATCTGGCGGTCGTCATCCGGCAACGATCACACCGCTGGAAGGCTACGACGCTGACCTTGAGGTCCATTGCTCGTGCAGGCAGCAGATCGCTGAAGAAGAAGACAAGCTGTTCGCGCACACCCTCGCGGTCAGCTACGTCCAGGATGCCTTGCCCCTCGTGCCTCATTTAAGTTTTGAGGAGGGGGAAGGGGACATTGTTCGGGTGCAAAGCGAGGTAAAAACTGTCCCGCGATTTCCACCGAAATTACCTCTGTAATGTTCACACTGGTTGATTCGTTGATGTATCGCGTCAACTGACCTGTAAAAAAATTTTATTTTTAAGATTAATTTTCTTGTTATGTGACGGTTTTTCACAACTTTTCATGTCTCATTTTTTGCTTCAGAACACGGATGGCGCTCACGAGTACCGGGAAAATAAGCAGTGGTCCAAGGGTGGCCAGATCGGCCTGGGCGCTTTTTCGGCCTGCTACCAGGCCCGCGATATGTTCACAGGAACCTTGATGGCGGTCAAACAGGTCAGTGCAAAATGCGTTTTGGTGGAAAGGTGAAACGTGCTCTGACATTGTTCATTTGCACACAGACGTTTAAAGCTTTTCATGCAATGTTTTGTTTGGCCCGTTGAAATGCAAGAGAAGTTAATTTTTTTAATTTTGTAAAAAATTATTTTTACCGTTAAAACACTATTTTTTGGATTCAAAAACTCAATGATCTTTTTGATGTCCGTTGTGTTTCTTTATATACAATTTTAGAACCTGTATATTTATATCCTTTCGTTGCTGTTTTTTATTCGCCTTTGATCGATTGAACACAAATTGTGCAAACGTCTGGCGTTGATGGCTTTGCTCAGCGTTCACTGCCACCCTCTCCACACACAGCTCCACCATGTTGTCGACGCAGGTAAACTACATCCGCTGTTCCGAGATCGAGCAGCAGCAAGTTCTTGCCGTCATTTCTGAGGAGATCGCGCTGATGCGCAACTTAAACCACCCGAACATTGTGCGATTGCATGGCGTCACAAAGGAAGGACCTCTGTACAACGTGTTCATCGAGTGGTGCGCAGGTATGGGAGGAATTTCATGCGTTTTACGCGCGAATTGAGAGCATTCACGACTTGCATTTAACCTGGACTCGTTATTATGGTATTAAAGTTTGGAAAAGCAAAAGTCAAGGCGCAGACTTCAGGAACGAAGAGCTGATCTTTTGCTTTTCCAAACTTTTTCTGTTCTTTTGCGCTCACCAATGTGTTTGTTGTGTTACGGTTGCTTGATAATAGAGAGTAGCACATCATTAAAGAAGCAGGAAGACATAGAAATGGCAACTGTTTTCACAACATGTTCAAAACCTGGCTCTTGTCAAGACGCTTTTGTTTCAACTTCTGGCTTAACTTCGTCCTCATACTCCACCGCATTTGTCCTTCCCTCCTTCACAGGCGGTTCAGTCGCTGCCCTCCTGTCTCATTACGGATCTTTCAACGAAGCCGTGATCACCAACTACGCGCTGCAAACGCTACGTGGCCTCGCCTACATTCACGAGCAACATCTGATACATCGGGACATCAAAGGTTGGCAGATGTCCTATTGTGTGGAGGTCTCACGGGAGGAGCATTGAATATTCCTTGTTTCATCTTTAACTAAGATGGGATGAATTGTTTTTGTTGAAGTCAACTCCAGTCGGAATCAAATTGCGATGTTGAACGAACCCAACGTCATAATTGCTGTTGTTGTTTCTCATAATAATTACTATTGTTACGTCAGCTCCTTCGTGATGTTCGCAGTGCTTCGTTCAGAAATTCTTTTGTTCAAACCAATGCGCCCTCGCGGTCGAGTTCACCGGCTGAAAAATCAACAGACGCCCCAGTGGCAGAACGTGTGCTATTGCATTTTATAGTGACGTAAGTGCTGACGTACGCTTTTGCGTCACAGGTGCCAACTTGCTTGTCGACTCGACGGGTCAGCGGTTACGCATCAGCGACTTCGGAGCAGCCGCGCGGCTGGCCTCGAAAGGCACCGGGGCAGGGGAGTTTCAGGGACAACTGCTTGGGACCATCGCTTTCATGGCGCCGGAAGTAATTGCGAAGTTCTGTCTTTGGCAAAACTAAGCTTCTACAAACTATATTTTTTGAAACAAAAAAGTAACGGGGTTCTTGCTGCCTTTTCCCGATTTCGTGTTTGCTGCTGTTGTCGAGCGTCGCGCTTTTGATGGAAAGTGAAACTTACAGAACAGCGGTTCTTAACCGGGGGGAACGCCTTCCCAGGGGGACGTCAATAAAATTCCAGGGGCGCGAGCCCTTAGGTACCCTGCAACATGGAAAGTTCGATCAATGGATTTATTAATAAATACATTTGATTTTACAACTTATTTGAAGTTAAGGGCTTAAAACAGAGGGAAGTTACTTAATGGAGGCGTGGTTGAGAAAAGGTAAGAACCACTGTCATACAAGGTTGTTTCTGCCGCTTGTCGAAAGACGTGTGCGTTAAAGGGATATCGGCTCTGCTGGAATGCGTTTGTTTTTTACCGGAAATGCATCTGTTTTGAGAAATATTTTCACGTTATTATCAGCGCTTGCAAACGTGTTAAGAAGCTTTTTAATTCTGAATGAAACGCATCAGTGCCGATCATAGGCGTAGCCAGGGGGGGAAAAAGGGGCCATGGACCCCCAAATTTTTAGAACATATAATCATTTTGTGCTTTAAGAGGCGTTTTTCCAAACAAAATAGCGTTATTCGCCTAAAATCAAACATTTTGGCCCCAAAATTTTTGGGCTGGCCACGCCACTGGTGCAAATGCAGCTACATGTTATCACGTGATCTCTTTGTGACGTGCAGGTGTTGCGCGGCGAACAGTACGGCCGGAGTTGTGACGTATGGAGTTGCGGTTGTGTCGTCACAGAGATGGCAACCGGCAAACCGCCATGGGAAGCCGACATGCATTCCAACCACCTGGCTTTGATTTTTAAGGTCGGTGAAAGTGATCGCAATGCCGTAGCTTTTGTTGCAAGTAGGCTGCTAGCTGCATGCGCTCTGTGATGGACCGCAGTGTTGTTCAGGCGCGCAACCAGTGGGGGGGGGGGAATTAGAGGCATTTGCCCCCCAAAAAAATATTTCAAAACAACGCATGGCAAATTTGACATTTGCAGAAACTTTCAAAGAATAAAGATGAAATTTTATATTTCAATCACTTTTAAGAAGTTTTATTTAAATTTGTACCAAAAAGTTTTATTTGAATACCGAAGTTGTACCACGGTTGAATAAGCACGATGACGTCATCGAATGAAAATTCATGAAAATTGCCTCACCCAAAATGAAGAGCTGGTTGCGCCTCTGGTGTTATTTTGAAAATATTTTTCATAATAATAGTTTACAAAACCTTTTTTCACGTTTTGTAGTTTTTTCGGCTTCCTTCAAGCAGCTGCAAGTTTTTATGTTGAAAATACGGAGACGCTTTGTCTTCCTCAACCTCAGTGCTTTTATTTCCTGACTCTACGACTGAAACCAAATATCTCCGACTTCAACGTCACTCCATCCATCATGTTTTCGTAATAGATATTCGCTTTCCCTGTTCCGCTTGGCTGCAGCTGACTGCACTTGTGACGTACTGTTTGCTGAGGTCACGTGTAACTAACAATAAATTATTGCGTCAATCCGCTTTTAAATTCGGTTGGGACATGCCGCACAACACAACGCAAACTCTGTTTTGGTTCCTTCAACACTGACAACAATGTCTTTCCAGATCGCGAGTTCTCCAACCGTCCCCCCCATTCCCGAGGTTCTGTCTCCAGCCATGCGTGACCTGTGTCGCAGATGCCTCCAGATCAGTCCGCGCGACCGACCAACCGCGTCCGAGTTGCTCAAGCATCCTGTATTCATCCGCTGGTGACGCTCGCGACACTGCGGCTTCATTCATATACCACGAAGCCATTTCATATACACACAACCGTTCATATGGCGCGCGTCTTATTGTTACGTCGTTTGCGTTTGTCTGCTGTAGTGACGTTTGCTCGTCGACCTCTGTGTGATCAACCTCGCGCGTCGTGCACGTCATCAGGTCGTCACTGCCTGTTACGTCATTTTTATGTCAGTAAACTTGTCGCGCTGCTCAGTTTTCGTCACGCCCCTCCCCTTTTAACAATCTTGTCTTGCATTTCACACGTCTCGCTTGGTGATCACCGGCTGGGATTCGACCCAACATCGTTCAGTTCGAAGCACCAGTTGCAGTTGGCGTTTACCTTTGAAAAGAAATCGCGCTTTGCTTGATTTGCTCTGTCTGACGTCAGCGCTGCTTCCGGAACGGCTGTTTTTGCATGAGTTGTTGGTTACGCGCACAAACTGATATCTGCTTGCACTGACAACGGCTGAGTACTTGTACTTGAATCCACTACTCGCTTGGTTGTTCTGTTTTTATCATCCCCGTAGTTGATCTGTTGCACGATTTGTTTTTCAGTTTTGCTTAAATCTTGTCAAGCTCGTGTTGTAAGCGGCGCGCTGCAGCAGTGTTTCCCTTTATGAAATGCGTTCATTGTCAATCGATCACGGCTGGCCCGGTGGCGATTTCGATCGCTTTATTCAGTGGAAATGCTTTTATCAATTTTATTTACTGATTTGAGGTAAGATTTTAATAAGCTTGATGGAGTTCAGCATTTTTTTCTCAAGCTTTTAAAAGTTTTATTCAGAGTTCACGCGTCTGTGGCCAGGGTTGGCCCTGGCCGGGCTAAATATTCAAGCGTTGCTAAAACTTCCATCGGGGTAGTTGCCCCCCAATGCCTCCCCAATCACATCAGCGCTATTTGTGTTATTTCGCAGTCACCGCCGCTTTTTTACTCTTCTCCATTCGTTTTTCTGTAAATCATGTTCGATTATTTATCAGTGACGTGACGGTGGATACTCCGCTCTCCCAATTTGCTCTTTTTTTAGCCGAAATATCTCTCTTCATCACTGTTATTTTTAAACTATTGCTGGATAAAAACTGTGTAATGTTCGTTCTCAGCCGCTATTTTTCTACGTAAAGATACAACCAGGCTTAGAATTGATTGAAATGGCGGCGATTCATTTTCCCAACGTATTATGTTTTTTTATATAGCATTCGTTGATAAATGTTGTGATAGCTTGCGAATATCGACGCTGGTACGAGCATGCACGGATTGCTGGATGTTCTCAGATTGTATGGGATTGTTGTGTGTTGTCCCCAGATGGTATTGGATTTATGACAGAGAATGTGTTTGTCGTGATTTTCTAGGGAATGTTCAATGTTGGTCAGTTGTACATTTCCAGAGTGTTTTGCAGAAGCACTTCCCCCGCCTGCGAACACTACCTTGCCCCTTGTTTCGCTTATTTGGCGCAGCTCTGTCCCCAATAACGTGACCAAAAGCGGACCTTTATTCGCACTCACAATCGTCAAACGTGAACAATCGCACGGCGATGCGCAGGTGGTACGCTCGCGGTTGCCATGGTCACCGAAAGCCAAACTGACATTTCCGTTTTTTTCGTTTGTTATTTTTCGGAGCATTCCCGCGTGTGTTGCCCCCCGCTTTGCCTGGACCCCTCATTACACATCGTATGACACCGCCCTCCCCCTGCTGCTGCTTCAAGCGTCGGTCGAATCGCAGGTGGCAGAACCTGAACGAGAGGATGATCGTTTCGAGAAGATTCCAAAGCGAGCCCAGGCCAAGGGTTAGGTTCTCTGAGTAGCCCAGTCGTCAGAGGCCACACTTTGCACACCCCTGCCGGGGCGCTTTAAGGACAGGCGTGGTCAACACATTGGGTTCAAGTTCAGCTGCAGGTGGTGCAGTCCCGTCGCTACGGGGCTTTTTTATTTTTGGCGACGGCAGTTAGCGGCAGGCCGAAGCCTGAAATTCGCCCCCTGCAAAATTTCAGGCTTTCGATTGAGGAGAATTCTCTTGCCCAAGTAGTGCTGCGGCAACTCTCACGGTAGCCGTGGATCTAACACCCAACCTTCCAATTGGGAGGCGGAGTCTACCACTGAGCCATTGCCGAAGCTGTTCAAACCCACAGGGGGCTTTTATGGGCCTAGCTCCCCAAAATTGAAATATGAAACACTATGAATCAGTGGAGTTTTTATCAAACTTTCCGAATTTTTGAGCTCCCCGCACAAATGTAAAGCCCCCTCTATTGGCGACGGTTCTGAGCTGGTGCCAGAGTGGAGGAGTAGTTCGCGATTACATCACAAATATAATCGATTACGATTACTTGCCGCCTGCTCGATTACGATTACGAATAAACAAAATCACAATGTAATCGATAGCGGTCACATTGAAAGCAATCACGATCTCTTGAAACATCCTCAGGAAGAAAGCCAAATACATTTTCGTGGTTTGATGCAAGTACATGTGTGATGACCTTTGGATCGCCTGCAAGCCAGCATGGCGTTGTGTAGCTTCCAATTTGAAATGAAATAAACAGTGATGCCAACATAGCGGCGCATCTATTAGACCAGTGGTTCTTGCGGGAATTTTCTCCTGGGGGCAAATTTACTGAACCATAAATTGCAGCCAATGTAAATTTTGTATAAATCATTGTAAACTGTAAGAGTTGGTTAATTTTGTATTTTTAATAAATGAGCACCATTGAGTGTATTGGGGGTAAGTCTGGTTATCTTGTTTAATAAAAGGGTAAAAAAGGTTAAGAACCACTGTGTTAGACCAAATGTCAACGGTCAAGCAAAACTCACTGGTGTCGTGATGTTTTTACCAATATGTGGTGGATATCTGTTGACATGTCAGCTACATCAGCGTTGTGGAAATGTACTTTCGACTTGTGATGATAACCCTCGCATCAACTGCATACATGTTACATGATTCCTTTGCCTCAACAACAGAAAGAAACTGCAGGGTGACGGCCACAAAAGAAATTACAGCGTTGGTAATACGACTCTGAGGTGGATCATTTACTGCATACAGTAAACCTCAGTTAATCCGGATTCTATCTGATCGACGATGTTATCCGGCTTAGGCGAAGATTCGGGTTAATCGAAGATGGTTGTTTTAGACTGACGTCATCTAAGGCTACTGAGATATCGGTGAAAATCGCTTAAATTGAACACATTTACGATAGGTTTGCCAGGTGCGTTTAGTAAAAATACCGTCCAGTGTTTCAACAGTGACAGATGCAATTCGTAAGTGCACATTTAAAGTAGTTTAGTTTGCTAATGCTTAGCATGGGCTATAGACTGCTCACACAGTATACGTTAATACACTGTTTGAAAATTTTTAACACCAATCAATGTGGGAGCTTCATGAAATTGACGAAAATAACACGAAAAATAAATGTATTGTCAAAAAAGCGTTCTTTTTAAATTTTGTTGCAGAATCCCGTGCCATTAAATAAAAAACGATGACCGCAATGTGTGGACGGAGACATTGCTCTCAAAAAATAATCTTGTTTCTAGTGACGCTTTGTAAAAATCCACTTTCTTAAGTGATCATCTTTCCGCACAATTTCATAATATACGCTATTCAACGGTAGTATTGCCTATATGAAGACCATAACGCGTGTAATAAGTTCTTGCGAGGTACATTCTCCATTCAGTCTGTAGCAAATATTTTCTAGCATATTTGAAGCTCAATGGCGATTCTAGAATTGAAAAGTGAGGGCCAACATAAATGTCGGTCCTGCATGATGATTTTCCGTTGTTTTGAAGATTAATTTGTTATGATTGACCCTATCAAACCAACATATAGGTTTATGAATGTCGTTAGCGTTTACGGTAGCAGGCGTTTTGCCGCATGCGACTGTAGAACGCACGTAATGCAGCTGTTCAGTGACTGCTGATAGCGGAAAGGCAGGTCGTATACTGTGTGAAAAGAAGCATGAACGAATTTGTAGCAATGCTTCCACAAGTTTGAAACATCCATTGTTAGTGTGAAGCTGAACACTTGTTTGGTGTATGAATAATGAGCGCTTACAGTGAAAAAGATCAACAAGACATGCAAGGTTTTATTGATTGCTTTCGACGAGATCCCAGACGTTTGCAGCGCTTGTTTCTAAGTGACGCCGACAAGTCTTGCTTGGTAAAATAAAGTCATTATTTGTGGTTTCGATATTGACCAGGTCCGCAGACGGGTGAATGTCTTCCCACAAAATTTGTAAAATTATGTTTAGGCCTAGTTGTTAGGTAGAACAACATATTGCAATCATATTCCCCCCCGAAAATAGTACAATAACAAGTGCAATCATTTTCCCCCGGAAAATATCGGCTGGTTGCAGCCCTGACTTCGGCAATGCTTCTTTCGTTAATGGCCATGGAATATTTTTATTCGTTAAATACCATGACAATTTGCTTCTTTGAAAAAAGTACCCTGCGTAAAAAATCTGCCGAGAACCTATTGTGCAAACCAGGGTATTCAACACATCGATCGCGATCTGCCAGTCGATGTCAAAGGTACTGTGGATAGATCGCATAACAGTAGACGCACATATTTGAGTAGAGTCAGGTTATGACAAAACTACGTAGTTAATTGTGTTGTGAAATATGGGCCTATGTGGGTATGCAAGGTACATCAACGTACATTGTAAAAGGAATGCTTAATATATTTCTTAATAATTGTATGTTTTGCATTTTTGCAGTAGTTGGATCATTT
>JGI24158J21664_10012057_pt1 | contig 11471 bp, 7 predicted proteins | sample Ectturendosymbi3_FD_21664 | JGI IMG/M metagenome (IMG submission 21664)
ACTAGTTATAATCGAAATCTTTATATAGCTATGTATGCATGTGCGGAATTGTTTTTTGTTTTAACAAATGTCAGCAACAAATTTGTGTTTAGGCGATTTCCGTTAAGGGGGGGCTCTAGACCCCTCAGCCCTCCCTCCGTGCGCCCCTGGCATAGAGCATGAGATTCTTGGAGATACGGACCTGGAGACAATCATCAACAATTTCGCGTGCAAAAAATGAGGTTATACATGAAACTTTCCGTAGCTGACTTTTTTTCAAAAGCACACATTGACAGAGATGCAGAGACCAGGGTCACTTCAGTAAGTTCGCTACTAGGTATCCTTCGCGATCTAACGCCTTTGCAATTTCGGTATAATGTGCTGACGCAGCAATTACAGTAAACCTCGGTTAATCCGGATTCGATTAATCCGAATCTTCGCCAAAACCGGATAAATTCGGTGGTACGAATGATTTCTAACGTTTTTCTTTATAAAAATCTTCGGTTTATCTGGATTTTTTAATCCGGATCTTCGCCAGTATCGGCTAAAATTTGTTCTTGTAACATCTTGTAATCCGGATTTTTCTGCACTTCCACGCTGTTGTTTTCTTAAGTGCACTGACCGGTCACTAGGAAAGATTCGGCAGCTTTCATACGCAACACTAGCGTGCTCACGANCACCAACAAACATTTCGAATTATGGTAACAACAGCCGAAACTGCAAGCAACATTCGGCTGATCGTAGAGACGATTATTACGTCACACACGGGCATAGCGTATCACTTTGAACCAACGCTCAAAGCACGCCGCGGCACCACGGTTTCAGTTTATTGATCAGTATTGAGTGTGCATGTGTAGGAGCATTACCCTTGAGTGTATTGCACTCGGTAAGATGTCTGAAAGACATTACCTTGCAAATTGAGTGACTGCTTATGGACCAGTCGCAGAAATCTTTGCGTCAGTCCAAAATCCCAGATTTATTTGCAGCCAAGTAATCTAAAATGTGAACTTAACATAAGATTGTTCATAACTGCCTGGATATGGCGGTTAGTAGTCTGATGTACCATTGCAAATACATCAATCAATTCGTTTTGGTTTTGCCAAAGTCTGCTATTGGGTTGTAAAGGTCTTCAATTTAAGTGATTTTCACCGATATCTCAGTACTTAGATGACGTCAGGCTAGAAATAACCATCTTTGGTTAATCCGGATCTTCGCCTAAACCGAATAAAATCGTCGGTCAATTTGAATCCGGATTAAGCGATGTTTACTGTAGTTGCGAAGTATTTGTCGTAATCGTGAGGGTATCAGTCTTAGATCAAACAAAGCGCTGTTGTCCACTATATCACGCAATAGAATACCGTAATAAGTGTAACTATTGCAAAGCTGCTCCCATCGCAAAACTTTAGTCAAGTAGTACGGTTCAAGTTGCTTTTGAGTGATATTTCGTTGAGAACTTTTTTTCTAAACGGTGTACATTTTGATCTGCTAGAGCAGGGATGGGGAACCTGTGGCCCGCGTGAACATTCGATATGGCCCGCATCAGAATTTTCGCTACCCAAGATAGAGCACAACATCACGTCAAAACGAAAGTCCATGATAAGCGGATACTTAGACAGCATGTCAAGAGAAATTACTCTTCCTCAATTTCAGATAAAGGAAGACTTTTAGGATAAAATCAATTGATTGTGCTGCCCGCCAGCGATAATGCACAATTCATGCGGCCCGTGATAGTAAATAGGTTCCCCACCCCTGTGCTAGAGAGTGTAGACATATCTTTCCTAAATACGTATGTAAATGAATGGACGATTCAAGGCCGGCGCAATCTATTTGTCGGGTACGGCCATGGCTGTACCTGTTTTCTGATTTAACAAAACGTTTCAGTTTTAAGAAGCTTGCCCGCAAAACTGCTTATAGAAATCGGAAAGCCCAAAATAACTGCTTTTTGCTGTACTCCAATTCACCGCCCACTTAAATTAAACCCATCGATCATGCATGGATATTGAATACTGACTTAGAAACCGGGTTGGAAATTTTAATTTGCAACGACGATCTTTCGAAGCTTAAACTCGAAGTAGGCTAATGCTCTCATTTCTGAAACCACACTGTAGATGTTTGCAACGAGTTGGCTCCTTATTTCTCTATTCACAATGCCATAAAAATTTTGTCGAAACTGTCAGTCTCTGAGAGCGAGAGTACTGCACTTTCCAGTGTCTGGAAAGTTTAGGGTCTACTGTTGGTTTTACCTGACACGAATTCCACATCAGAGAGGTCTTTTTCAGCACTGAAACGGATAAAAACGTATTTGCGTGCAGTCAGGACCTACGAAAGAGGAAACAAGCTGTACATCTTACCCGAGCCGGGTAGTTGCTTGGCCCGGGAGGATAGAAATACGCACGCTAAATTTTTCTGTAATCAAGCCCAAAATTACCAGCGTAAGCCAGCTGCCAGTACAACAATTTATCTATTTCTAAATCATAGCATGATAGCTGTTTTTTTATATAATATGAATACTATACTAACAAGCTATACAAGTTTCGACGAAGGAACCACAAGCTGGAGGGGACAGTATCGGTTTTCCTACCACCTGGTAAAATTTATCTCAGAAGCCCTGGGAACAACCATGACTTAACGAAGATTAAACGATTTGATGATTTTACATATTCACAAAGAAGGAGTAGACATACTTGATTTGGACAAAATTGCTGAGAATTATGTCGCTGGTAAAGAGGACACAGTGTGAAAGTTTGATTTATTTCTGTGAACGGTTTGAGAAATTTATCGGCTTGTAAGATTGCTCAAACTTACAGGCAGCCGCGGTTTTATTTTTGTCTTTTGACTCAATAGCTAAGAGTTAGAGCAACACCTTCATAACGTGCATTACAGGCAATGGTTTTAATTTGCGTATATCGAGATGTAGAATAGTCGAGAGAATTGTCCCCTCTAATTTTTTGGAACTTAAAGGACACAGATAGTTTACAATAAATGTTTAGCTTACGGTAGTATTCACGTTTTCAGTTCAGGTTGGATTTTGGACTTTGTCCGGCAACTGCACTGTGGCAGAAAGTACTTACGGGTATCGCTTATTATTAATGGCTAAAAAAGGTCGTCTTTTTCTAGGGAGTACAGAGTCGCAAAAGAACCGCTTGCTTTGGGAGCAGTAGTTCCCTGGATCCACGATTTCTATTGATCTTGGCCGTACCGCTAAAAAAGAGCTAGTGCTAGGTTTGCGATTTGTGCAGTGAAGATGGTCAGAGAGTCTATGACACAAACGATTGTTGCGTAAAATCACGGTAGCAAAGAGATCGCTTTTTGTGACACAACTTTCTGTTTGAACAAATTAACCACATACGAACCACCATACATGGTCACCCCAACTGTCTCTGAAAGATGGCTGCCAAATCGTATCAGTTCTGACGTTTTTGACAGGTGCTTCTGTAAAGTTGAAACGAGGGCATGTTGAAAGGCTACAGTTGCGCTGAGCGTTTTGGGGGCCTCGCGATCACGACTTTGCCCGTGGCCTCGCGTTCATTTAATCCGGCCCTGCTTACAGTACGTGGCTTGGTAAAAGCTCAATCCATTACGCATATACTGTAGTGTTTGAACTTTATGATGCTCTCAGGTTTGACTCTACAGTAGTTGTTAATGTATTTATCATCATACCATCGCCAAAGTTAAACAACCAAATTTGTAAAAATTTCGAAGCTTAAGAGTGCATGAACATGCTTCCGGGTTAACCTCAACAATAAAGCTGAATCGTTTTGCAGTTGCAAACGCAGAAAATTTAAAGGTCCAAATAAAGTCAAAATGTGTAAATTATAAAGTCAAAATTTTAAGTTTTTAGGTCAAAAAATTGGTTACCCTAATAATGACTGTCACAAAAATAAAACTGAATCGCACCAACCACATTTTTTTAAAGTAGTAGGTTTTTTAGGAAAAGTCAATAAATTTCAAACTCGCAGGATGTGCAGATTTTGCAAAAATTGAATTTAAAAATCATTGGTGTCGAAGACGACACCTTGGTAAATCTAGTGTTAACAGTGAGTCCAAGAGTTTCCCAGTGAAAAAAGTGTCAAAGGCCTTTCTTTTCAACCCTCTTGGCACAGTAAGGCAGGTGCGTGCAGAGGTCTGGTGATGCCCGGTACTATTGCTTGATTTTATGCCCCCCTATCAAATTCTGGACTTGTATTGAGGAATGTAAGAAATACAGGCTTTTGAAAAACGCAAAAATTAGTGTTGTTTAAAAACAAGTTTCGAAACAGTAAGTGAAAATCCTTGAAAGGATATTTTTGTTTTTAATGTGTTAGTCTTTATGGATTTGTTTCATTCTGTGGGCTTGAGGCATATGCTTATATGCAAAATTCTTCTAATGATAGGTATACATTGAGGAAATCGATATTGTTTATTAGCGTCTTTGATTTCAGACCCATGGTCCATATCATAGTGGCAATCGAATAAAACCAGACCACAAAAATAGACCAGAACACAAAAATGATTAGTTATAACATACGACAGAAAAGGTGTGTTGATAAACACAGTCAGCACTAAGAGAGGAACAAAATACAGAAACAGTGCCACATCTATAACTTCATTCACTCATCGTCATACAGGAATCCGACAGTGGGAGAGAAAAGATGACTTTCTAACATCAGGTTTGGAAAAAACGGCTTAACAAGTCGGATAGGGCAATCAGCCACACACAAAAGCATGTAAATCGTTTTGATCAAGGTTTTAAATGTTTTGCGAGATATTTAGCTTTAAGCTGACAGCCATTTGGTTTGAACTAAGCTAAAGTAAGATTTGGCGTTTGGTATTTTACTAGTTATATGTATTCCCTTTTTTACGTGCTTGGCTTGCACATATCGTGGACAGGCTGGGGGTGATAGAGGATTCACAAGAAACGCGAGGCGCAATTAATCACACAAAAGGGTTTGATCGCTACGCACAGGCAATACTGGAGAAGAATAACCACCGAAACAACGCACAAGCAACTACTGCTGTTGGTTACCGTCATACAGGAGCGTAAATGGTGGAGGAAAAATGAAGATTTGTGCAAAGCATCACACCTTTGAAACGATCGAATAAAAAAGTAGATGAAGATGCACAACGCTGTATAAAGCGATACAGATTGTTTTCAAACAAGGCATCAGAGGTCCTAACATAATGGTTAACCTGGTTCGGGCGAACACTTACATTTCTGGGTATGTAATGCATAAAAATTATTGCATTTATCATGGTTTTTCAAGGTGTTTTAGGGACCCGATTCGGGTCAAATAGCCTGTTTCCAGGTAGCCTAAATGGTTACTTCTGTTAAAGTTGCCCCATCAAATCTTTGTCTCAGATCCACAAATTTCTTAATCCACCATTGTCCCAGAGCAGCAGTTAACTTGCAAACAAGCGTCATTTTTTGGAATTGTTGGATGACCATGCATGTGTTATTTTGTTTACTTTCTTTGATTCTGTCAACAAACTGCTGCTAACACACTTTTTAGTAAAATTTCGTAATGGGGGTTACTTTCTGAAATTTCTCAATTTCCTAAGATTTCGCAGTGAGAGTTAATTTTTTTGGTGAAGTGTCGCAGTGGGAGACAAAAACATAACCATGCCAAAAGAAGTTGGAGATTTGAATACGTTTTCAAAATGAAACATCGCTAAGTCAAAAGTTAAAAAAAATTCAGCGAGGCATCATAGATTTGAAAAGAAGAAAATAAGTTTTGGAAAAAAAAATGGAAACACCTAGCAGAGTAGTAGTCTAGCTGGGAGTAGTGGAAAAAATCCTCCTAACATGCATATTCCAGATGTTTTCGTAAACGAGTCCAGAATGTACGATACTACGATGTGCGCAACGTCGAAATTAAGGTTGCCAGTATTTCACCGGCTTGGCCTGTATTTTGCTGCTAATTTAGCAGAGGCCGGTAACGAGCTGGTATTTTGAGCCAGCCTTTGTGCACCAGTCGTTATGGCTACAAGATGTGCGCTCGAATCTATTTAAACGGGGATGGCATGGACACACATGTCTCTGGTCTTCGCTGTGATGAAAGGTGAAACACGATGCTCTTCTGCCATGGCCGTTTCGACAAAAGGTAACATTCGCTTTTCTAGACCAAAGTCCTGAGAGGAAGCATCTCACTGATACTTTCCTGCTCGATCTGGCCTCATCGTCGTTCAAAAGACCAAGCGCAGATTTGAATATAGGGTCGCGTTGTCCGCTTCTGGTCGCCCACAATGCCATCGATAACAGCAGCCATGGACGCAATTTTGTTGTAAAATGTGGGGGGCAGCTTGATGTGAAACCAATATATCCAACCGGTCGATGCAGAAGTGAAGTTTTATAAATGCAGATTCCCGATCTTGTTTTTCAAAGGTGTTTTGAAAACAACACTAATCACGCTTTGCTGTATCCTTTTAACGTCAAATTTTTAAGCTGTAAATAAAATTAATGTAGCAAGAGTTATAATTGCGTAAGGTCACGAAAATATATTTGAGATTAAACAGAAATCAAAATGCACAACGGTGAATTGGCAAAAAAAGAACCACGTTTCACCTGCATTAGCACGAAAAGAATGTCCAGCAAAACTAAGTGATACGTACCTGTAAAGAAAACGTTTCGCACTTGGATGAAAGCATTGCTGTGTTGTTGGTTTGGTTAAACTCAGGCAAATCACATGACTTGTGAACCAACGTATTCAGCACAGGCGCAAAGTCCCAAAGTGTAAGAGTCATGGAATAAATACCTTTTGGATTGGTTGGTCACCATTGTCGCGACATTACAACAAATGAGGCGTGATCCAAATGAACAAATGAGGCGTGATCCAAATGAACAGCGTGATCCAAATGCTTTTGACCTATGAGCCATTTTACAAAACGTGACAATTGCGAGCCACGTCGACAAAATGGTGTATAAAACAGCAGGCTAACGAGATTTAAAACTAAAAAGATGAAGAAACGTGAGTGCGTCATTGAAATTATTACGCAATAGCAAATAGCAATTTATTACAAATCCTTATCGGTGTGATGCCTGTGGCGAGGCTTCTCTGACATTATCGTGGCTTTATCAATACCAGTGTTAGTGGTAGCAAGTCGGACATTGTCATCTAGTGTTCTGCCTGCCATTGGATTTCTGCTTTTGGATTTGACTTGCTTCATCGCAGAAAATGTACTCGTACACGTAGGTGCTTTGAAACATATTTTTATTGCGAAATCGTGCAAGTTTTGTAAATCTATTGTGACTAACTACTTTCCAAAGGCTCTCTACAGTCTAATCTAACGCTGTTAAATTTGTGCATTTTTATTTAAAGGTGTTATACTTACTCTAAATAAAATTGCCTACTGCAACACACATGCAATATTACAAACAAAGCTCTCAAGACTTACACTTCGGTCCGCGAGCCACATGCGGCCTGCGGGCCTGTAGTTGGACCACACCGAGAACCTCATTTTAATTTCTAGACAAGTCCTTAATTTTTGAGTTATAGGCCAATATATAGCTAAGTCAATACCTCTCCAACGTTTTCATTTAAATCCTGTTTACTAATGGTTGAAGACAGTCTTCTGCCCATCCTAAAACGAAGTCTCCACAATGTTTCTGCTTTTTGTCTTCGGCAATTACTTTGCAGAGATTTGCTTGCAAATGCAACTCTCTATAACATTATAAATTTGCATCTTTAAATTTACGTGACAACCAACGTTACAGCAAAGTCAGTTACATTTCTGCACGAAACAAATCATGTCTGTACTGTGCGTGCATCTGTTAAACTCTCATTGTTTCAAGGCAATGACCATTCCTGTACCACACAGGGTGAAATGTAGGACAGAAGCAGTTGATAATCTTTCGCGGTCTCTGGAAACTTGCAAAATGCTAAAAATCATTTTATCGAAGCTAAAACTTATAAAAACAGAATCAGTGATATCACGCTAAACTCTGTTTCAGCACCAGCTTGGTTATGTGTAACATCTAGCATGAAACGTGACAAATGTCACTTTTATCTTTGCAACCTCTCCAAATAAAAAATTTAAAGAGAAAAATGTGGGGAGACATATTTCCCCATCGTTTGAAAAAGTGGGGAACATGTCCCCCGTGTCACCCACCGAACTGCGCCCATGACAGCAGCTACATACGCAAGGACACAGTTTACGTCCGAATTCAAGTTGACATCAGCGACATGGATATATTTGACAGTCGCTCTACAGCAACATCACGCACGCAAAAGCCATTTTTAAACCCTTGCATGCATGTCAGGTGGAAAATAATGAAAAAAGTCATACAACGAAAAACCGGGATCTGTAAATCTGCAATTGAATTGTGCCAAGCTGAAATTGGAAGAAATAAATTGTTAATTGGAAGGAATTGGTTAGAAACACGATGTTCCTGAAAAATCCTGATGCGAATATTTCTCTCAATAGAAGTAGAACAGAACAAACCCTGGAAAAGCTTTTCTAATAAACTGTCTATGATCAAATATATGAATCGGAGGAAGGTTTAAAAAAGTCTTTGTCGTAACGAAATGTTCGTGATAAAAGTAAACCTTTTTATTATGAAATATATTAATTGAAGTGAAATGGACAGTATATGACAATGGTGGGAAACTGTGGCTTGCCGACATACATATTTTGTGTGGCTCTTCTAGCTGAATAGCAATATCTGAAATTGATCTTCATTTTTNCTCCACTATTTTACGCTCCTGTATGACGGTGACCAATTGCAATGATTGCATGGTGCGTTGTTTTGGTGTATGCGTCTCATCAGTATTGCCTGTGCGTAGCAATCTTCCGTGTGCTTCGCGGTACCTCATGATTTCTGCATTTTTTGTGATTCTTCTATCACACCCAACATGTCGACGATGCGTGCAAGCCAAGCATTAAACAAACATTAATATTTGTAAGTAGTAAAACACCAATCGTTAAATCTTGCTTTAAAATCAGTGAAAGCAAATGGTTGCCAGGCTAAACGTGACTCGCGAAATTGTTGTGCAAGAGTTGGTTTCTTTTATTATCATGGGAAATCTCCTACGTCGCGTCGAGCTTGCTAAGCAAGCGCCACTTGAAGATAGACCACGCTTGAGTTTCGCGTGGGTTGCCTGGGCGTATGCGTTGTGGTATCAATAGAAGTCCCAAAACACAGGTACAGTTGTATTGACTGCAAGCATGTGATGGCTTGCCTGCTTTCACTTGACTGCAGGGAAAGCCTAAAGGCAATCAAAAGTTTGTTTCACCGACGGAGAAGACATGCAATTTTCCGCATGCCGAGGCGTAGGACATCAGTCATTGCAATTTCAATGTTTATCGGTTACCTGCTTTGCTATAACTCCCGCATGCGCCAAAATTTTGGCGCAAACTGGCGCCAAAGTACTCGGCCATAACTCGCCAGCCGTTAGAGCTAGAGGGCTATTCAAACCCTGTAAAGATGAGGAAAGACTTGTAGTTTCGTTTAAAGAAATTGGGAAGTTTGGGATATGAGTTTTTTTGCGGTTGACGTCATAATTGAGGAACGTTTAGGCCTTTTTGGCCTGCTTCATTGGATCCTGAGCCGCAACCGCAAAAGACAACGTTTTGTTTCTTTTTCTTAAATCAAACTTGGCAAAAATGTGCACATTTACGTCCGTTGATTTGCTTTCTAATGTTTGTGATTCTCTACGACGCTGACCAACACATTGAGAAATTTTTTCGCTTCGTTTTTTTCCAAATTGTTTTTGATATGGTGCCCTGTCCATCCGCCAGATTTTCAGGATCGTTCAAAAAATTCTTTCCTTATGTTTTACGTCACAACCAAAATACCTAAATTCCACTTTCTAAAAAATCCTTGGCTTAAACTTTTTTCTGCGTAGGGCTTCGAGCTCGTAGAACTTTATCCTCTTCGTAATTGAAATCTTTAGCCAGGCGATCCGTTTTCATGAATCCCCTAATTTCTCAGTATCATTTATGAAAGATAAGTATCCATCAGATGTTATGGGTTTGATTTTATGTGGCACACCTGATGCGTCGATCCCTGTTTCAGTTGACGTTTTCAGTGCAGTTGACGACTTTCTGAAATCCTGTATTCGATTCTGAATGAACTCGCTATGATATGATCTACACTTTTTCGTTATGCATGCTGTTGCTTACTTCTGCAAATGCTTTTTCGAAAGCTCGATGTGACACTACTAAATCGCAACAAAGTTGCATCAGTCAGGCTAGTGCCTGTTGCAAGATTGTCGTTAAATAAAAATAAATAAACGGAAACAATGCCAAGCATGCAAGTGCAACGGCCAAGCAATAATAAAGATTACCCGCTAGACCAGGTTCACTCCATTGTTGCTTGAGCGCCACCACGTTATTGAAATACTTTTGAGTCGCACACTGGGCAGTTTGCGCAATGCGCCTCCACACTATATTACAAGGCTGACCAACATGCGATGTGCGAAGCCATTTTGTGGCCCGCGAAGCGGTGTGAGAATTAGTAGTATTTCATTGTCTGGCTAACAACATCAATTGCTGCGCTGCTGAGTGACGTCAACACGAGTGAACTTCAGATTTTAGGATGCTTTGTTTTCATGCCACGTTGCGTGATTGATACGGACAGAAGTGAAAAGCGCACATTGATAACTCTGTGTTGATCCAAGTTTTTTTTTATCCAAACTCAAATAAAAAATTCTTCTATTAATGGGTATGCATTGACGAAATAGATATCGTTTGTTTGCGTGTTTGATTCAGACTCATGGTTCATATCACAGGGGCAATCGAATAACACCAGAACACAAAAATGATTAGTTATAACATACGACAGAAAAGGTGTGTTGATAAACACAGTTAGCACTGGGAGAGGAACAAAACACAGAAACAGTGCCCCATCTATAACTTCAGTCACTCATCGCCATGCAGGAATCCGACAGAGGGAGAGAAATGATGACTTTCTAACATCAATGTTTTGAAATGAACGGCTAAAAAGTCGGATGGGTTTACTCAGCGGCGCACTAAAGCATGTAAGATCAAGGTTTTAAATGTGTTGCGAGATATTTAGCTTGGAGCTGACAGCCATTTGGTTTCAACAAAATTAAAGCAAGACTTGGCGTTTGGTATTTTACTAGTTATATGTATTCACTTTTTTACGTGCTTGGCTTGCACATATCGTGGACATGCTAGGGTTGTTAGAGGTTTCACAAGAAAATACAGAAATCGTGAGGGGCAACGAAGCACATGGAAGGTTTTGGTTGCTACGCACAGGCAATACTGGAGAAGACTAACCACCGAAACAATGCACAAGCAACTACTGCTGTTGGTAACCGTCATACAGGAGCGTAAATGGTGGAGGAAAAATGAAGATTTGTGAAAAGCATCACACCTTTGAAACGATCGGATAAAAAAGTAGGTGAAGATGCACAAGGTTGTATAAAGCGATACACATTGTTTTTAAACAAGGCATCAGAGGTTGTAACATAATGGTTAACCTAGTGTGGGCGAACACTTACATTTCCTGGTATGTGATGCATAAACATTACTGTATTTATACATACAAAGAA
>JGI24158J21664_10012058_pt1 | contig 11470 bp, 8 predicted proteins | sample Ectturendosymbi3_FD_21664 | JGI IMG/M metagenome (IMG submission 21664)
TTTCTCAACCTGTGGTACGCGTACCACCAATGGTACGCGAAGGTCTTCCAGGTGGTATGTGAGTAACTTCCATTTTTTCACAAAANCCTGGATTCACAGCTTTCTAGTTTACGTATTGGGTTTTGTTTCTAANTAAATAAATGTTCCTGTAGCCTGCTATTCCTATTGTATCGCAACATCATGACTTTCGATGCGCTGTTAGCAAATTTACGCCATGCATCTACCAATTGGTGGAAGGTAAACAAAAACAAAAATCTCATTAAATTTAGTTATGATCTTTCATTGTTATTTTAATGTATATTATTCTTCTGAATAAACTAAGATTCGATCAAATTAGTTGTTCTGGAAGAAGTGGCACACATTGACAACACGGGTTGTCCAAGTGGTACGAGGTCGTAAAAAGGTTGGGAACCCCTGATCTAAATACTTGTGATATGGAATTATTTGGTCTGAGACGTACCTTCAATCTTGAGTCATTAAATGCATGACCTGAACAAATGGCCGGAGCTAGGGGAGCAGGGGACTGTAGCCTCCCAACATTTTCGAGGTCCTTCCATGTGTCTTCCCAAATATTTCAAGTTCGTCACAAAGCTTCTACGTAAAAAATTATAGCACACCAGAAATGAAATGCCTAGGTCCTAGGCACACCAATTTGAAATGAAATGTCTAGGTGCTAGGCACACCAGTCGAACCTGCCCATCAGAGCAGCACATTTGGACCTAAAAAGCCCTAGAACACGAAGGCTTTAAACCTTCTTCAGTTCATAATTATCAAGCTACCACTTCAGTATCAAAACTGCCCACGAACCAGGGTTGCCAACCTGTCTTCACCAAAAAAGTCAGACTTTGTCCCAAAAAAGCTAGACAGCAGTTTTAGGGCATTAACACATAAAATATGCCTAATCAAGCACAAAACAGACATTGCAACTTGTCAGGATTCATCGATATAATACGATATGATACAATTTCACTCTTTAGAAGCATTTTCTTTCCCCGTAATTACACTGTCGTACATTTGTTTCTTATCAACAACGTCGATAATTTTTAGGGCAACAGTAATTTTTTTTTCAATATTCTGTGCACCCTGCATGGTTATAGACTTTTTTCAGAAGGGAATTGTAATGAATATGCAACTCAGACAATGTTTTGCCAGAGCCAAGCCTTTACGACTGAAAAAAGCCAGGCTTTGTCTGGCTTAAAGCTGTTCAAAAAAGCCAGAATTTTAAAATCTGGCTTCTAAAAAGCCAAATTGGCAACCCTCCACGAACCCAGTTAACACAACGCGATATCCTCTCAACAATAATTGCACGTAGTTTGCAAATATGGCCGACTGCGAGAGAAGTACTCCGTTAAGTATTTTAACCTGAAGCTCATTAAAAGTGCAAACCCAAGGGAGTGAGTTTTTGGTTCAGAGATCAGAAAATAAGAAGAAATAAAATGGTAGCAACCAAGTTTAAAAATTTTCTAAAGCAGCATTACGATTCAGTGGTTTTTGAACCAGAGCAGACCAGAAATTTAGAAGAGAGAGCAGCACTTTGATGCTGAAGCCAGTCTTAAAACTGTAACTTAATCCGTCAAATTTGTTGGTTCTTGTTTTTGATTTATGTCACGATCCATTCGTATGCGCGAAAGTTTACTAAAAAATTGGACCTAAAAATGCAACAGGGCACTAAACGCTCTAGGCTTTGTCTGAACTGAAACAAACATTGCGCTGATGAACCCAAACAAAGTTTCGAAACACTCAGGGGTGTACATAAACGGAATATATAAAATACAAGCTGACAAACGAGCTTTAAACCAACATGCTTGTGGACACTGTGTTGTATAATAAAAATGGTAGCAACGAAAATGTGAACAGTTTCGGAAAAATTTTTCGAAAATAAAATTGTTCACCTCAAGGAATCAATAAAGTAAAATTACTGTAGTTCAAAATTTAAAAACGTCGGAAATGATGTAAAACCTCGAAAGTAACAAATGAAATTGTTTCCCCAAAAAACAAAAACAACAAAGTAGATACAGAATCCTACAATTCTGATTCCAACAAAAAGAACCGTTGTGAAGAACTGAATAGTCACATTTCCAATACTGGTAGAAATGTACTACGGCTTCCAAACTACGGCCCGCGAAGACATTTTGTCAATAATGAAAAAATGATATATATACATACGCAACAACTGTTGATTTGATAGACGTAATGTAATATCCCGAAACAATCACATTACGTAAGATGTGCGGCTTTAGGACTGTTGTGTAATAGCTTATGTGGCCCTCTGAAAAAAATGTTTGGAGACCCTGATCTAGAACATAAGTTCCCAACCTTTCTTGAAGCTGGCAGTTACACCCCTTTCATAAAACTAAAATGACGTTCCTACCCCCTCGTTTTAAAATAGAGCGCAGAAATCACAAAAACAGTCCAATTTTGCAGTGTATTCATTTTTTAAATTACTACTCGTAATATATAGGCCTACTGACAGCACAATAGAAAACACTCATTTGTACTGTTTAACTTTCAAACCTTACTGATTATTAGGAACAAACTTAGTGACGTTTTTGTTGCTGCTTCTCTGATATTCTTCGCTCATACCTTGGCACACAATTACTAAGAGCCATGCGCAAATCATTTGAGCGTTTCCAACGATTCTGGCACTTGTTTTTAAATGAAGCAGAGAGGAAGATCCAGATCCACACAAATATGTTGTTGCAAAGGGCACTGGAATAGGAAGGGCTTTTGTACACAGTTTCTGGTAACTTCGCAATTTGCATGGTTGAACACCAGAAACTTTCGAGTTCCATTGCATCAAACAACGATCTCGACATAATTTGCGTCATAAACATGTAAACGGCACAATGCGCTTTTCATCGCGTCGTGGTAATCGCAGCATGAAAAAGAAATACCAATGCACGCATTTAGCAATTTAAATTGTTAACTTAGTAACGTTAGCTGGAATAATCAGGGCTGAATAATGTTCTTTTGAGTAATAGCACTTGCAAGTTTTTATAAATCTTGGTTCTGTTGAAAAAAAATACATCCAAGAACAAACAAACTCTCACCCTCGAAAATCGCATTTTGGAACCACGAAAATCTTGTTTCGAACCCCAGGTCCGCAGTAGCGTAACCAGACCAAAATTTTGGGGGGGGGGCAAATCTTTTGACTTTAAGTAAGCAACAACACGACGAGCTCTAGCTTTGCAGCAAGCTTTTTGGGTAATATCCTGCTTGGTACTGCTTTCATCTTCTCACGATGATTAAAGCTTGTTCTCATAATTCAGCAATAATAGTTAAGTCACAGCAGTGACCCACACAAGCGAATCATATCGCAATTTATTTGCACAAGAAAACTAGTTTCGGTCTAACACATCTTTAGTCCTGCGCAGCCAGTAAACAAGTTACTAGCGAATGTTGACATTGAAAAAAAATTAGAAAAACTGCGTGCTGTTGCTGAGAACAATTCGCCAGAGTAAATTTATTAAGCCAAATCATTTGCCTGAGACGAGATGTCGTTAGCGCGGATGATTTCTTGTCGATCAGAAGTGCTAAAATAGTGATCGATGTCGGAGATCACACTGCAGTAGCAGATCCGGTCGAGGGGTTCTAGGAAGGTCAACTCTTATCAGTGAAGTTAACCATGATTGCGCGATGCTGGTGGTGCCGTTTTTACACAGACCAAGCAAAATGTGGTTTCATTTTCAAAACCACACATAAATAAGTGTTCCTCTTCATCTGTAAGATCCCTTTTGTGCACCCCACTACAAAATGCCTCGTCCCGCTCCTTCCTGTTTCTATAACATAATCTTGTTTCCTTATAGGTATGTGAAGATCCGTAACGAGAACAAATACAGCAAAGTATTCACAAACTGCTCCTCTGTCGTACTGATTGCCTTCACTTGGACCTGTGCCATAGGCGTGTTTCTTGTCACCCCTCTACTGGGATGGTCGTGCGCGGACGGAAAATGCGCATGCGCACCAGACGGGATGTGTCAGTGCGAAAGCCCGACGTGTGCGCAGAGCTTGCCGCCTTTCACCAAAAGCTATGTCTTGTTCGGCGTGGGCTACTTCTACGTGAGCCTACTCATCATGCTTTGCTTGTATTCGTCGATCTTTCTGATGGTGCGACGCCGGGCAGGAACAAAACGGATGCACAATGGCAGCGTCGTTGGCCGGGTGTCTCGTCGAGGCCCGTTCGTGATGATCCACAGACGTCGAGAAATCCGTCTGGCAAAGACTTTGATGATAGTCATGGGCGTGTTCTTCGTTTGTTGGTTGCCTGTCACCTCCTTGTTCTTGTATGACGTAGCGACAGACGACCAGCGAGTTATCGAATGGTTCGATTACTGCTTAGCCTCCGCTGTTGTACACCCACTGGTCAATCCTGTTATATACTCGATGCGATTACCACGAATGTGGATAACATTCAAGTAAGTGTCTGTGTTCAAAAATGTATCGAAATGGGTTTTAACGCTTGTTTCTATAAGTTTTATACAGTTATTATACTCGCAGCTTGTGGGCGACAAGGGCGTTGCCAAACCCTAAAGTAAATTCAACTGCCTCAAGTTCAGTGCTAAAAAGGTTATCTAACTGAATAACAGTACTTAGCTTTCAAGACGTGCGGCAGAATTTTATTTCAATCTCTGTTTCAAGATCTTTTTCCAGTTTCTAATCTAAATTGGTACCGAAACTTGTGACAAAGGCATTTGAGTGAATCTTGTCGGTCAGTGTACTCCCAACTCCCCCAAGTTTTATTAAAAGGATGGAAACTCCTTACATTCAAAACTTCAAATGAATGTTAACCTTTATTTGCAACTTAAATTGTGAGAAGGCGCCAATGCTTGCTTTCGCTTGTCCAAACAAGCGAGTGTTGACGTAGCTACCTCATAATGATGATGAGGTCATGGGACCCAGTGACATGCAGGACAGTGAAGTTAGTGAGATGATCCCTCAAAGATACTTGGAGGCGGTTTACACGGCGGCGGTATGTGTACCACGTCTCGCTACTGTATAGCAGGACACTCACACGAGGTGCATGCGCATAGGGGCGTAACGAGGTTAGATGGCGCCCGGGGCAAGGAGCAAGTTTGGCGCCCCTATGTTGGAACCTAAGATCTTTCGGAAGCGGATGTACTGTATTGAAGAAAGTACTTGTGACACTGTTGGGACTTTTCGGCGCGACCCGCATTCATTCGGCGCCCCCATAGTGATTCGGTGTCCGGGGCATTGTACCCCCCTTGTCCCCTCGTCGTTAACCCGCTGCATACGCAAGCTACTTCGCTACGACAAGGCAATAAGTCAGGAAGGAGAAAGCAAAAACTACATTCTTCACAAATCAACAAACTGCTATTCAAACACAGAACTGGCCATGAAAAAAATGAATAACACCTGGCTGCATGTTAAGATTCGTTCACAAATTATGTGACCCTCGGAGGAGTGTGTTACAGTCATGGCTGACCGAACATAGATGTCCCGTGAGAATCACCGTTGCAGGAATCACCATCGAGAATGAGTCCAAAGCTACTTGGGGTAAGTACCAGGATTGAGCTACAGCTACTAAATAGTCTCTTTGGGAGAGTGAGTTGGAGTCACGCTACAAAGCTCACAGATTCGCTCATCACAGCAACAGAGTGGGTTGATCGTTCAATTCCAACTTCAATCAACATCGAGGTGGCAGCAGCTTGAGTGCTACAAGTTATAAAATGTTTTGACGTCAGTTTGGTATTACACAGTTTTTTTGGAACTTACCGAAAAGAGTGGTAAACAAGCAGTGTCAAACTGTTCCTGATTTTGAAAAACATAAAATGGCCACTACGAGCAACCAAATAGTTACGGGGATCATGCCCTGGACTGGAAAACACTACAAAAACGTGTCCGGTGTATTTTGACGATATGAATGTTGACAACACTTTTGAAGTTTAGTGATGCCGAAGCAGTGAAAAAAAAAGGCGTACAACTAGAAATGCGACCGTGGGAAAGCTCACTTCGAAGCAACAAACAAAAAACACGTTTAAGCAGTGGTTTCATATGCTATACATTTTGGTTACTGTGCTGAAGACTTATTTGCAGCTGTGGTTTCTTTTCGGAAATGAAGGCATGAGTAATAGTCCAGCCCAATAACGATACATGAGCTTACTGCACGCGAGAGATGTCGGAGCTCGGCTAACAGCAAACGGGAAGTCTGGCGAGAGTAATGCAGAAAAATACCCTGGTCCTAACTTCCATCAAGTCACCAAACTTCGTTGTACTGTATGATGCGGTAAAAGGCTCTCAGCATACAATTATGCGGGCAGAAGACAAAAATGTTGGGCAAAAGACAATTTTACCTCCAAAAAAGTTTTAAAAAACGCTTTATTGCGAATCCTTTTTAAATATGCAGATGTGTTGGCGCTTCAGTGCACTCATATGAGACGCCCACGAATCGCAGAGATGACATCATACTTATATATAGGAGTGACGCAGACATAACATCACTTACCGACCTGATACATAGGAGTGAAAATATAAGCTTTTGAGAAGTTACGCACAACTATAAAGGCTTAAATATTTAATTTACCTGCACCTGTCAGCACTTTGTAAAAAATGGAAATGATGCACTGCAGTGAAGCAAAGTGCTGGTTTCATTACAACTTTGACGTACTGGTTAAGCAAATGCGAGATGGTACATGTAAGACCTCACTCAAGAGGAACGGAGAATAAACAATTAAATCTTTCCATGAAACTTGCAAAAGCTCTAGACAAGCATTTAGATCTTTGGAGGTTGTGAAACACTTCAGAGGTTTCGATCCAGTCAAAATAATTTTGCTGGCCCACCTGCTTGTACGCGAAAACTTGGAAAACACTTGTGTTTATCCTATTAAAAGATTGATGCTCAGGACTGATGAAAAGTTAATTTAAATATTAATTGATCAGTGAAACAAAAAACGCGCTAGCTGCAAATTAACTAAAGCATTGTCTTGGTTTGTAGGCATCTCGCTTACGCCCTGTGGAGAAGGACAACCGGTAAGCCGTTGGTCCACCATAGAGCAAGTTCAATGCACCTGTCACGTACTTGCTCCACGCGGAGTCACGCGGCGACGCCAGCACCTTCATCACAACGCAGTTTCCGTTTTGAGAAGAGCGACGAAATGAGTGATAGGATGTCGCGTGTGTCGGTCACCACACAAATATCGGTGCTCAGCCAACTGAAGCAACATCGTCATCATCACCCAGCAAGCGACTCGTCGAACGAGAGCGATCCTTTCGTAAGTGCCGCAGCGAGAAGCGTTCCTGGCTTACGTAGATCAATGTCAGCGAAAAACAATGTTTCCGGAGTCGTACCAAGGAACTACGACGCTCTACGGAACTCTGGAAAATCGAACAGTTGTCGAAATACTTCTCGTTTCACAGTAGGCTGCAAGCGATCGTTGTCTACCAGATCACTGAAGCGTGGCAGTCCGATCGTTCTACCCAGCGGTGACGTGGTTTCGCGTAATCATATTTCTATTTCCACTCCATTTAATGCAGAAGCTAAACTATCGTGGGAGTGAAGTTGAAATTGTTTCTACGCTGAAACGAAAGCGCCGCTGGAAAGAATGAACTAACAAGGTCGTTTGCCTAACCTTGGAGTAGTCAGCCGACGTTTGCGTACTTAAAATCTGTACAGTATGCGAAGCTTCCCATTCGCGAAGTAGAGATGCAAACATTGCGTGGGCAGAAACAAAGTATAGACTCTGGTGATGTTAAGTTTGCTATGCCGTAAGTAACTTTCACAGACCACGCTCAAGACAGAGGATGCTCCGTCGTCGAGCAGAATGTGTAATTACACTTTGTCGGTACCTACGTACGTCACACCAACAGTTGATATTGCATTGGGTGCATTACCTATTTCCACTTTTTCTTTTCGCATTACTTTTGTGTTTATGATGACTAATCAGAGCTGCATCTTTGTGGTGAGGCCAGCTGGAGCATCCAGCTCTTTGCTAAAATTTGCAAGAACTTTGAAAGTTACGTCAATTTTTTATTTTTCCTAGGTTTTCGCCAAAAATCTTCGCTTCGCCAAATTCATTTTACCACGTTCAGTAGTTCCCGCCGGCTGCAACTATGCGATAAATTGACATTTTGAAATGGAAGTAGTAACAACTTCTTGTCGAAGCCTGTTGAGTAACCACCAGCAAAAAAGAAAAAATGAAAATACCATAGATTTCCAATCTCACAAGTAGGAAAGCAATTATTTTAAACAACGCTGCTATTGGAAGAATAAGTTCTGAAGCAATGGACAACTTTTGCCATTTTGCACTTTTGAAAAATTTTAGACAGGTTCAGCAAAGCGCCTACCTAGAAGTTGAATTTGTGTTTTCAAACGAACGTTTTCTGTGTATAACGAATAAAGCCTTGGACAGCTGAAGCCGACTACCATTTACTGCTGCCACTACCATTTACTGCCAACAGAAGCGTTGACGCTCAAAACAACGGCGTCTAGAGAGCTGTCAGTCAGTATCTTTATGATTGTGTGGTCTTGCGTTAAGTAACCGGTGTAGTAATTGAAGTTGGTCAGCAAAATTTAGAAATGCCGCTTGTGTAGAAACGCATGGCACCGGAAGAGTTCAAAGCATGCGAACGTGAGACTGTCTAATACAAGCCTGACCTCAGGCGGTAGCGACGTCCAATATTTGTCGATCTAATGCCAGTCAAATTGCGTTTTTCTGGTTCAAATCTCCAAACGTTTATCCACTCATAGGCCGCTTTAAGTAACTGTAACAAAGACATTTTTCTACCGATTGAAAAATTGCCAGCCTTGCCGTTCTGTGGACATTTTTAAAGCGGACTCATTTTATCATTAAACACATCACATTCACAATGCCGGATTGTTGTAGTCCGTTAATAACGCACCACATCTTGCGATCAATACATTTGAGTTAATGGAAGCAACTAGGCAAGTCTCATTTCAGTTAGTGCCCAAAAAAGCTACCAACAAGAGCAATTACAACATCCTGGTTTATAAACCTCAAAAAGTAGTTAGTTTACCCGGAGAGACAATTGCTCATCAAGGAATGATGTGCACTGCCTTTCACATTGTAGTTAATTGTTGTTCATGTTAAAGCAGGGATTGGCAACATCCGGCCCGCCAAGCAAAATCCTCCGGCTCGCAGGCCCTTTGTAAATTCTAGTACAGCAACCGTTTGGCCCGCCTAGTGGNATTAGGCTCTATATTATTAATCTGCCCTCCTTGCAGCTTCTTGTATTGCATACCAATGGNGAATTCTTTTGAGAAACCGCACTGTGCTACATCTGTACTGTATTTCGTATTTTGGGTTTTCGGTATGAACTGTGAAAATCAGGAGTTTAATCTGATTAAAATTTCATAAATTTCCAAGTTTTAATAACATCATCATAAACAGCAAAGGAACGGGATTGTTGGTAGAAAATTAGTACGACCGGCCATACCCTGCAGAGTTTATTTTTGTCCCGCGAAGAGGTTTGCCTACCCCTGTATTAAAGTGTTTTGTTAATTTTGTTAAACTACCTGTGCTCATTACATTTGCGACAATATACCTATGCGAGTCAGCATTTAGCACTCTTGTCAGTTAAGACGAAATCTAGAAATCGCTTGAATGCACAGGCAGACATGCGTTTTGCTATCAGCAATATAGTTCCACGTTTTGAAAAACTCATGAACAAGAAACAGGAACAAAAGAGCCATTAACCTGAAATATGTAAGCAAATTTTTGGAAGTCAGCTTTTTGATTTTATTATTTTGTACATACTGTATTTCAAAAAAGCGATCATTATTTGTAGAGTATATTCAAATGTTAACTGTGTCAAGGTCAGAACAAAACATTTTAGGGGTGTAGGGATAAAAAAGGTTACGCACTTTGCAACTGCGTTGAAGACTGAAACATAAGGTTACAGACACATTGTTAACATTAATGTTAGCTAACACGTAACACACAACACTACTGCAGAGTAGGGCGCCAATTCCTAAACTGATCGAGTCTAGGTGAAATGCGAATGCGTTGTGACATGACACGCCATCAATCAAATAGACGCTGCAAAGCTCGATCACTCATTCACAGAGTAAAATGCAATGCCTTCTCTGATGGTAACAAATCGTTCTACTTTTAGACATTGGATCGAGAGAATTTTGTGGAGTTCATCTAATGACAAGGGTACCCTATATCTGGTCCAACAGAATCAACAACTCTAAGGGTGGTTAAAGCTCAACCATCTGCTTACAGGTCAGAAAGAGCCTGGAATTTATGTCGTAAAGTTTTATTTCCCATTTTGCAAATTAACCTTTTCTGATTACTTCAAGTCATCTACTTTGTTACAATTATTTGTATCGCCTTGAACAACTGAGGCGAGAACAAGCGAAGGATGTTAATTCGGGACATTAAACTGACATGAAAGCAACCAGCAACAATAGACATTGCCCGATGAGATCACTCTGCTATCTGCTGATATTAAGTTGAACTATTCCTATACAGTCATACCCACTAACATACCTGGGCTTGTCCAACTCCGATTAACCGGAATCGCGGCTATCCGACACAAAACTGCTAGCAACGGATTTCTCCCAATGCATTTCACCCCTCTAATCCGAAAACCTCGCTGTCCGACTCCGACACGGAAATTTAGGTACGGATATGTCAAATCAACAGAAAAGAAAACGCTAAACCGGATTATACCACTGTTACTCGGTAAGAAGCAGAGGTGTGCATTAGACATGGCACGGGCCGCTAATGGTCAGGATTTTGGGCGGGCCGCTGAGGTTGAACGAGAGGGCCGCTAACAATATTTTTAACTGTTGGACTTCACCGAGCCGCCCGCTGATGTTGAAAAAAACTTTAAAATTTTTTTGAGTTGAAAGAACCAGTAAGTGGCAATAAAAGTGACTGAAACCACTTGGCATTCCTTTGCCGTTGCTGTATTTTAAGGCAAATTTGCTTTTCCCATATGTGACCACCCCGGCAGGCCAGGTACATTTTAAGAAACTTTTCGTGCATGGTGATAACTGCACCATGCACGAAAAGTTTCTTAAAATGTACCTTTGCATGAGCGTGGCGATCAGCGGTTTTGGTGCTGAGTTGCTTCTTGGAGGAAACGCGTTGTGCAACATTTTGCTGGCGTGCTACAGGCACTAGCGTACGGAGGGGGGTGGCCACTGCGCCATGGTCCTCCCCTCAGACCCTAAAAACAAAAAATGTATAAACAGTTTTCGGCAGTGTATACTGTCAATATTCGGCAGTGTATACCAAAATGTTTAATTTTAGGCGAATAACACTATTTTGTGTAGAAAAAACCCTCTCAACGCACAAAATGACTATATTTTCTACAAATTTAGGGGGAGGCATGGCCCCTTTGACCCTCCTCTGGCTACGCCTATGCTTTGGCCGGGCCCGTCGCCAGGATGTAGCAGCAGGGGGGGTAAAAACCAGAAGGAGGGGCCAAAAACCAGAAGGGGGGACACATTTTAAAAATACAGTATTGGATGTATGCAGCAACC
>JGI24158J21664_10012060_pt1 | contig 11469 bp, 9 predicted proteins | sample Ectturendosymbi3_FD_21664 | JGI IMG/M metagenome (IMG submission 21664)
TTTGGCGCATGGTACACGGTTTCATTGCGAGAATAACATTTGGCAATACGGTTATTTACGTACAGTTTCCAGAATTGCGAACAAGCTAGTTGTTAAATTATTCTGTGATTTTCTGATTCTATCACACGCAGCAGTCCTGAACTCGATCTTGTTTCTTAGTGTCATGCTCATTTTTGTGTCTGGATGTCTCCTCTCAGCGAATAGAAGTGCTGGAGCGAAGTTTTCTTTCCCTGTATCTCGGGATACTTTTGGCTCAGTTTCAAGCTTTAGGTACTCTAAACAATGCAAAAATTCAAGCAAAAAAATTGACAAAAAAAAATCTTTTGAACATACCTTGGAAATGTTGCTTCGTTTCATGGAGAAAATAACCGAAGAATCGACTTTTTCTTGCTGTTCATTCAACACAGTTGCGGTTAAAACCTGCCAAAAATGTTTTAAACAAATCGTGGGTCCACCGAAATAGAACGAAACGATGTTTAAAGACAATCTCAGCTCGTTCCCATTCTCACCTCACCCACTTCCTGCTTGGAAGGAAACAAGCTGGCATCTTTGTGACCAACAAAAAGTACACGCGACACCTTTGTTGAAGCGTTTGAAACATGGCGGAAAGAGTGTTCTACTGAGATGCGGGTTTCGTTGGACGAGGCAAATGAAAAACTTGTTTCCGCTTCGCTACCCACGCTATAAACATCAATGACCTTCAAACAAGAAAAACAAAATGATGACGTACATATAGCAAACAAGAAGAAATCCACGTCGACCAAAGAAGTTCGACATATTTAGTTATGAACAAAACTAAATGGAATATGAAAACAAGCGCAACATTTTTGCGTAGAGATTAAGTGTGTAAATGCGTGAGCAAAGAAGCGATAAAGTGAATGAATCTAGCCTATACAATATCTTAGAAAATTCATTCCTTTCTAGATACGAATCTGTAAGCTTCGGAGCACCTTCGAAGCACTGGAACTTCATAAGCCTTTCACCAATGGAACACTTAATCACGCACGCTGCTTTAAGCAGGGTTGCAGAGTCTGAGGTAAAATATCCGACTCCCGACTCCAAGTCCGAGTTTCCAAAATATCCGACTCCGGCTCCCGACTCCGACTCCTTAACATAAAGGGAATGAAATTTGGCTGTTAAAATCAATGGAAATTTTGGTACACAGCAGGAAATCTGTTTTAACAAAAGCTTCATAAGAAATTGTACCATTTCAACAGGAATTCCCAATTTAGGAGTGTGATGTAAAAATGATCCAACTAGATATCCGGAGTCGGAGTCGGACAAAATATCTGACTGCAGCTCGCAGCGTTGCTAGGAATCCGACTCCGACTCCACCCAAAAACCTCCAACGTGTTACGACTTCGACTCCGCAACACTGGCTTTAAGACTATGAAATACAAATGTTTACTTGTCATCTTGTATCTGCAAAAAAGAATGAAAAACATTGAGATCAGGCGTCGCGTATAACTTTTGTACCAAACGCAGCTTACCTCAACGTGGATGTTGCTGGTTAGGACTTTGTGCACTGGATTGGACTGATTCAAATTCACTCGCGAAGCGAAGTTTTCCACAGCAAAGGCTAAAGTGACTATTTCAACAGAGTTAGCAAGGTCAGCACGTTTGGTCATTTCAGATTGAAGGTGGTCAACGGTCCTCACAACGTTGTTGAGAACACCAGTGGAGACCTGAAGCACAACAAGCAATCAGTGAGTATTTCGACATCATGTAAGAATGAAGAATTAGCTTGTCAAAAGAACCGCAAGAAATTAACAGCACCTTTCGAAAGACTGTTAAAGAGAACATTTGGATTGGTGGACCATCACCTTAACACATTGAAATCTAAATCCATCTTACAAATAGTCAGGAGACTTGAAAACACGTAAATGGATGCAAAATCAAAAACGTTTGCTTTAGGTCAGTGAAAAACAATTATCTCTATAAAGGAAGAGTCAAATAAAATTTGTTGCGTTCCAGTGTGTATCAAAGCAAGTTTGTGGAGTCAGTACTTCTGTATATTTGCGGTATTCACCGAAACTTCGCAGTGCAAAAGATGAAGCAATTTGTTCAAACAAGCTGCAAAACAAAAATATTGCCTGACTTGTGGCATTTTTCAAATAAAGTTGAAAGCAAATTTGTTTTGCCATGTTTCTGAACGCAATCATCACAAAATGCGCAACAAGCTTTCCATCGGTCGCTCACAGTCTCGATCGCTTTGTTCTCCGCCACTACTGCTTCAGCAAGTATGTCGACCACTTGCACAGAGGCAACAACTTCATCGTCAGATAGTTGGCTATGGTTGGTGGTGAGGTGTCGAGCCTCAAAGCTGTACTTTTCAAGATTGTCCTCGGTTTTTGCGGATTTGTTGTTGCTTTTGAGCTAGACGTTCAGAAGCAAAAGTTCAAATTACGGCGCCTGAACAAGTTGCATGCACTTTTCAATGCTGCAAAACAAGAAAGCGTCACCATTTTCATTTTACCTGAAAACACTTGTGAGTTACGTTTCTGGTTTTGGCAGTGCTGAAATAATTCCACGCAGTTATTTGATGTATGTCCTCTGCTTAATTCGAGCTTTTAAAAACTATAAGAGTCTTTCAGTGACAAATCAGCGTACAGTATTTCAACACTGCAATAATTCAACTGCAAACGAAACCAAAATCAAGCAAAATAAATATTTCACCACTACAATCATTTTAACAAAATGGTGGCACGAATAGTCACTTAACTTTGCATTCAGCAAATGCAGAGGCGGGGGGCAAGTTTAGGCATGCACGGCTGCACAGAGCAATGTTTTACAAAATGTGGGCAGGAGAACAGTACATGCGCTAAACACTGACCTTTTGAAAGATTTTCCACGTGTGATTAGGTTGTATAGTAAATGCGGGCCAGTGTGGCAAAATGCAGATTCTAACGGTGGGCTTCTCGAAACATTTTAAAAGAGCTGAGTTAGTTCTTGGCATTGTTAACTCAGATGTACGTTTTGTGCCCTAGCGGTTTCGCGTACATTAACACGGGAAAATGTTTGTAGTAAGACTAATAGACGGCTGCTTTTAAAGTTTGAGTTAAATGGCACCACTTACATCAATTGACCAAAGTTTTACCTCAGTTCTGAGTTCTTCAATTGAGCAAATGCATGGCGAGTAGGTCAGTGATGAGCGGTCGAATTGAGACGTCTCACGATTGCAAAAAATGCTTCCTATGGGTCTTCCTGATCAAAAACGAAAGCCAATACTGGAGGGGAAACTTGTGATACAAAGGTTTGTAATAACTGATGAAAAGAGTACAGCGTAATGTCTTGAAAGTCTGTTTGATTCAAGATGAGGTAACTGTTACGTTGGCGAATGCTGTGAAAAATATACTTTGGCCGACAGGTTTTTATAATCAAGCTTGAGGAGATTTCTATCCTTAAACACCTATTTTAAATAGATTTGGTTGATTACATCAGGGCTGCGACCAAAGCAAACCAGGCAATTCCTCATCCAGCATAATCCAGTATTGAGATTTTTGGTCATTATATGATTATATTATTGTAGTTTTCTGACAAATTCTGAAAATTGTGCAACTCCCAAATCATTTAAGCACTAGAGCGTTCGGCCACTTCTACTTTCAAGCTGAAGGCTTTTGATCACAACCTAAATTATTCGAAAAATTCACTGTACTTNTTGTTTTNCTCCATGTAGACTGCAGGTGAATCGCAAATACAATTCATACCTCATCGTCCTAACCACAAAACCGCTTAAGCAAAACTGTGAAATGAAGATGATGAAGAGAATTTGTTATTTCACACGTTACTTACATTTTTATGTGTAGGCCTGCCCAGAAAGGTTTGTTTGGTAGAGAAAACTAAGATTAAATTCGATCTCGAAAATGCAAAAACATGGCAAAAAATAAGAAAGTCTTCTTTACCAGTTGCACATTTTTCGTTGGAATTGGTAAATGTATCGTAATCCGCTGGTGGAAAAGTCAATTTTTCTTCCACATTGATAGTAACACCTCTACATTCGGTTTTATCTACTTTGCCAGAAGTGGTCATTCCAACTGTGGTTTGCACTTGTAACATCGTTGTTGCTATATCCGCTATGGGTGGAATCATCTCCGACGAAGACTTGTGTAACTGTTTGGTGCTTTTTTCAGGAATGCTGGTTGTGGTCGGACGTGTTGTGGTCGGGTGTGTTGTGGTCGGATGTGTTGTGGTCGGGTGTGTAGTGGTAACGGCAGTTGTAGTAAAACAGCTTTCTGCGAACAAAGTTATGAGTTGTTGTTAAATAGCGGAACAAATACAGTAGTTAACCATTTTGTGGCCTATGTCTTTGTCGCAGATTACTTTTATTAACAATTAAAAGCAAGTTTTAGGTTAACATTTAAAAAGAGTAGTGCATGATCCTACTTTACTAAGCTGCTTTTTCTTGTACTCATGTTTTTTACTATAGTGAAGTCGTTCACCATTTGGCATCTACAAAATGAATACCTATTGATTTTAAAAATGTATCCCCGGGAGTTTTTATACCGTAGGCTCTGAGATCTAATTTAATTTCGTTGGAAAGACGTGATGTTATGGCAAGGGCAACCTTCCGGCAAAAAATGCCTAACATTTTGTGAAAGTACGTGTACAACTTGGACTTGCTTTTTGCAAATCTATATGGCACTTGAAAATAACTCACTGTTTTAACTAACATGCAGAGTAAACAGCTATCCGTGGATTTGCACATGCAAGAAATTAATAGAAAAGCAACTTGCTTTCAACCAAAAGCCGCATTGTGGTATGAAAAGTCCATGCTTGTGGTATTGTACATTTGAAAGACAAGAGAAACCATAGCAGGAAACTCTGTGAAAAAAGCGCTGGTTTGGCAACCCATCTTTGCGACAAGAAACAAATATTTGGATCATCGCATGAAACATACCTGTTAGACGATATTTTACACAGTAATAGCTGGCTTTACATTTTGTTACGTATCTCGCATCAGAACAATGTTTTTAAATACGTCTGATATGGGAAAGAGTTTTGCCAGTTTTTTCACTTAAAATAAAAGTGAGAATCGCGTAAGGTTCAAGGCTAATCGAAAATCGAATAAAGCTTAAGTAAAGTGAGAATCAAATAAAACTTATCGCTGTTTTCCAGAACAGAATGAAAAATTTTTACAGCTCATCTTCAGTTTTTCCGACAAATTTTGCTCGTTTCATTCGGCAACTGTCAAAATCGTTACAGGTTTCCTTTGCCTGCAACCAATCTCGTTGTTTGGGGGAACAAGCGATCAACTGACAACGACACCCGGACCGGACAACCAAAACCTGTCCCTGTTGTCCCGGNCATGCGGGGCGCCCAGTCACCCTACCTACAAAAGACCAAAATAAACACACGACCATTACAGGAGTTAAGTGAGACTATGAGACAAGGGTAACAACCGGCATTTACTCCATGATTCGATACATTTTGAGGGATGCTGTCGTTTTGACGGATGAAGAAAACCGAGAGATACTTTCATGCACTATCGTACGGAGGGGGAGGCCACTGTGCCATGGTCACCCCCTCAGATCCTAAAAATCCTAAAAATAAAAAAATGTAAAAACAGTAAAGTCTAAAACTTGCTTCGAGAATGCACAAAAATGCGTATTTTTAGGTGTAATTTTGCAAAATTTTCCCGGGGGCATGCCCCCGGACCCCATTCCCCTAAAGTTGATTTGTGACGTCACACGATTGTGACGAAACTTGGCCACCCCCTCGGAAATTTTCTGCGCACGCCACTGCTTTCATGCCATTAACATTAATGCTTTCAAACATAAAAATTGATTTTGTATGATGCAGATGTTACACTTGGCGAATGGAGTGTGGATTCAACAAAAATTCTGTTTTTTGAATCATTGCAAATAGTTAACTCAAGTTTTTAATGAAAAAGGTGAAAAACGACTGCTTGAGATTTTAATTTTTTTAAGCGATGAGCGTTACAGAAGCAAAACTTACTCGGCTTGCCTTGATAGAAAGGACGTTCGCATATAAATGGATGCAATGTCGCGCATGACTGCACAAGGCGTGAAAATGTTCCGCGATCTGGTTGGTTGATGCAAGACTGATTGCTGAAAAGAGCAAACTACAAATCATGGAATTACTTATAGGTTTCGCACAAATTACATAAACCTTTTCAAAATTTACTCTTATGTTAACCGATGGACACCTATATGCAATTAAATTGACCATTTAATCATTTATCGAAATTTTAAGGAACCTTTGAATGACCATCAAAGTGAAAGTCTATCTCGGTTGAGAGTATACAGCTGTAGTCAGTCTAAAAGAGTTAGCAAACTCAGCACCAGTTGCTTAATTATTTTTTATCACTAGGGTAACAGATGAATAAGAAAATTGCGTGAAACATCATTTGATTTTGCTAAACTAGAAAATTAAGCGTTGGAATTAGACTGTTTAGCAAAATAAGAAATATGCAGATGTAAGGTTTACAAAAAGTTTTTATTTTGTTTTGCAAACGTAGACTGTCACTAACTGCGTGCAGGGACCGAGTTCAAGGGGGACTTTTGGACAGGGGGGACATAATATCTTTTGTGTCCCCCCAACATTTTGTGATAAAAATAATGTAGTTGTGCATATTTCATGGCTACATTACTGTTGAAAACGTTTCCCTAGCATAAATTCAGTGAATACTTAAGAAAAATGAACATACCACTGGATTATCTGTAGACAGTATACAGATTTACTATGTAAACTGAATTGTCATGGTTGTTGATAATTGTGGTGGTTAATTTGAATTACCCAATCGGTGTGCACACAAACTTCGTTCAATCACAAATTCCTGCGCTGGTCTGTAGCCTGTAATCAGAATACGGTTGCCACTAGGCGCGTAGCCAGGGGTGGCAACGGGGCAATGTCCTCACAATTTCAAAGTTTTCAGGTTAATAAAATATCTGAAGTATAAGCCAGAGAAATACTTCAGTGCAAATCAACAAAACTGCCTCAAAGAACCTATCCTACTTCGAATACAAACATGTATCTGACTGTTTGTAATCAATGACCCGCCAGTAAAACCAATTGGAGTAACGCTTTTCGCAGCTGTTTTAGCCGCACCATCTTGCTGTATCGCACCTTATGGTTATTTAAGCTTCATTTCATAGCCATCGCAAATTTCTCTTTGATAACCGTGGGCATGGACGTCCGCAGGGGGGGCAAAATGGGCATTTGACCCCCCTGGAAATTGAGACTAAGAACTAAAATTTTCCAGAAAAGCTGAAATTAGCAGCTCAGTTCCGATCAATTGATTTAATTCTTGCAGTGGCAGTTTATGTACCAGTATGACACTCACACTGCATGCAAGCCAGGTTCACTGTTTTGGTGTTATGCACTGTTATGATGTTATGGTGTTATGCAGTGATGAGCTTGCAGATCACTCCTGTCCGGTCCTATGCTTGCAGAGGCAGGTGGTCAAACTTGCGAGCAGTTTGTTCTACTGTAGGTCTGTATTGTGTAACAACAACATGGCAACAAATCTTCATAGGTTCACTTCAAGTAACGGTAGAAAGCGTTTTGCCGCATGTGACTGTTAAAAAGCACACATTTTGGCAGGTATACTGCAGCGAGAGAGTGACTGTTGATAGTGGAAGCAAGTAGCAACGCATATTTATACTGTGTAAAAGGCACGAATTAATCTGTAGCAATGCTTCCACAACTTTGAAAAATTCTATTGCCAGTGTGAGACTGAGTGTAATTAATGTGCCTGAGTGAATATCTTAATATAAATACGTTTATGGAGGCTTCTTTTCACACAGTACAAAACTATGGAGCTTGATATCTATGCAGGCTCGTGGGAATACTGGGTGAGCAAGTGCAAAGCTGTATTTGCTGTGGCGAGTTTTCACAATTCATTTCCTCATTCTTGTTAAGCCTGTGCGGTGTTCTAACTTTAGTTAGTTGTGCGATAGTTGTTGCCAACGTACAGGTCTATTTCTCATTGTTTGAAACAGTTTTACGGGAGTGTCTAACTTTCTTGATTTTCCAACCCTAATTTTGCTCTGGACGTTGATTATTCTTAAGTTATGTCTTAGGCCAGTGGTTTCCAAACTGGAGGTAAATTACCCCTGGTGGTAATATGCGATTCCTCGAGGGGTAACGCAGAACCAAACCACATTGTTGTTCTGTATTATGAGCGGTCACTGCAAAAGAACTCTTCGACACGAAATGCGAAAATTTTTTATTGGTGGGTATTGAGACATAATCGCTACTTTGATTTGGGTAACGGTTCGAACAAGTTTGGGAAACACTGTCTTAGGCTATATGTAAAAAGCGATCAATAAAAGGATATTAGGCAGTTTATGAAAGAAAAACATTTCTGATAGCCGAAGTGTAGAAAACGTTTCAGACAAGAGATTGAGAAGTGACGTTCAACCCGCACAGATTAATGAGAGCACCACAAACGTAGTGGTGGATAGATCAATCTAATTCAGGCGCAGTTTGTCTACCGTTATGGGCGTCCGCAGGGGAGGGAAAAAACGGACATTATCTCCGCCTGGAAGTTGGGACGAAGCAACAATTTCTAGAAAACCTGAAGCCAGCAGTTTAATTGCGTATTAATTGATTTAATTCTTGCAATGCCAATTTATTTACCGGTATGACTTTCACAGTGCACAAGAGTCAGGTTCACTGTTCTGGTACCATGCAGTGATGAGCTTGCAGTTCACTAAATCCGCTCCCTTGCCTGCAAAGGCAGGTTGCGAAACTTGTGAGCGCATTGTTCTACTACTGGCCTTTGTTGCGTAACAATAACATGGCAAACAAATCTTTGAACGTTCACTTCAAGTTGCGGCAGTAGCGTTTTGCCGCATGTAATTGTTGAACGCGGATATCTTGACAGGTATATGCGAGTGACTGCTGCTGATAGCATAAGCCACGTACTTTTACACTATGTGAAAAGAAACATTGCTGCCAACAAAGCGCATATTTTGCATTTGCATGCAACAATACCAATGTTCCCCTAAGGTGCGCAACTGCGCAGCACCACCAGACCATTTTCGCAGTGAAATCTCATTCTTGCACACTTGCAACATTCCAAAACATTGGGAAAATACGAAAATAAAGATAACACATTTGAATTAGATGTGTACTTTGTTCGTATTTTGATAAGATTTTATATTGATTTTAATAATTCAGGAAGTTTGTAATTCATTTAGAACTGTGCCTGCTATCTCAGTCTTAAAATACTCATGCTCACTAAAACAACTATTTGCTTAGGGTAGAATTTTTTTAGAGCAGTGGTTGCATTGTGTTTGCACAATAGAAAATCACAATGACTGAAAATGACATGTGCCTACTGGAAATTTTCGGAAGGGGGTCGTCACGTTAAAGTGGGTTCCAAAATGGATCGCTGAATGAAAAAGGTTGAAAATCACGTCTTAGAGGGAGAACTGTTTGCAACCGTTGCCCGTAACACTGAGCATTTTCTTTGTGGTGTAGCAAGGGTAAAGCGTTTTGTGTACGTCCGTTTGCGTTGCATCGTCAGAAACCTGAAAAGGATAAGCAAAATGTCGACTTTGCCCCCCCTGGAAAAATTTCTGCGGACGCCCATGACCGTGGGTGTTACAAATATAACCTATCCTTGTTTCTGGAGTCAGCGAAGCCTTAAATAAATATGGTAAATTTTTGTTTTTGCACAGTTCTAAAACTGCATGCGTGAATATGGCGGTGATATATATTTTATGTCTTGAAGCCCAAATTTCGGCTCAGAAGCGATTCAGTTTCAAAATCTTCTTCACTGCGCCATAGTCACTGTTTAACAACAATAGCATTCATTCTAGATATTTCTTTGTGATGGCATGTATTGTGGCGGTTCAATCATAATTATGTGGAGCCTTAACCTTTTCAAAAACGGTTTCCCTTTACCTTACCGGCGAGTAAAAAAGCAGTCTTGTCAAGATTGTAAGTTCTGACCTACTGCTGATATGCTCAGTGTTTCAACTTTCATCTGATGTCAATCGCCACACCTTAGCACAGTAAATAAGTTTAAATCATTTAACTGCAACCAGAAGAGTCAGTAGCAAAATATAACGTAAGTAGCAAGATACTTTTTATTTTGTAAGTGCTGAGGGAATTGACACTGCCGTTACTTACAGATACTGTAGTAACTTGCATTGGGGTGGATATTAAACTTTAGGGGCAAGCTCTCAGAAAGGGGGCCAAAACATCGCCATTGCGAAAGGCGGATGTGGGATTACGTGGATAAAAGAGTTAAATTTGTTTCACATTTCAATTTATGAACTAAATTCAAGAGCATGACATACATATGAAAGGAACAAAAATTTGTTGTAAAGTTTTGCAGCTTGCTGGACACTTGAAAGCTGCCTCCTTTGGCACATCTTCCCATAATTTTTGCTTTCATTTGAAAAACAGATAACTTGCTTCTGAGCTTCTTTAAGCCTGGCTCTGGAGTGGTATATAACATTTTCATCTAACCTAAACAATGGTGCAAAGCTCTCGAGATGGGGACATGGTATCTCTGAAAAAGAGGGACCCGAGGCGACTGGCTCGTTCTCCTTCCTTAATATCCATACCTCAGCTTGCAATCTGTCTTGTTGGCAAAGCGCATATGACTAATACGATATATATTTGAATTTTTTCTCATTAGGGTTTCAAATTTCGCAGACAAGTTATTGTATTTTCAAGAAGCCCGTGATTAGTACAAATTTAATTATACATGCAGTGCTAAGCTATTTTTACATGCAGCTGAGTGTTGTCAATAAGTTTTGTAATATTGTGGTTACGCTTGTGTTTACAGTTTAATTCCGTTTTATAGTTCAATGAAGACAGTTAATTTAGCAAAGTCTCATCAAACAATTTAAACGAAGTAATTAAAGTAGCTACAAAGGTTTTATGGAATAAGTTGAACATAGCCAAAAGATCTTACGGATTATCAAAAATCCAAACATTTTTCAAACGAGTTGAAAGACTCTAGCGTTTGCTATTATCAACTACTCAACATGAATTTGAATTAATCGCTCGAAAATTAAATGACAACGGAACTACTTCTTATAAGTGCGAAAGCGTTTGTGGAAGGCCTACTTCGGAAGTAAGTCCGTGCCTAAGTTAGAGCAAAGTCTCTGCTCGGCTTCGATTAAACGTGCTGTGTTGGTGTTAGAGATGGCACGGGCCAGCAGTTTTGCAGCCCGGTCCGCCCGGAGCTAACATGAAACTGCCCGGCCCGGCTCGTTTATGCCAAACTACAACATATTTTCTGGCCCAGACCGGCCTGTGGCCCGTAATATAAAGTAGGCAGTATCTATTTTGCCGCCAAGATGGCGGAAAAATAGTCAAGATAGCGGCAAAATAGACACAGGACATAGGTTTCCCAGGGGGCATTCATTAATTAATTTTGAAAACTTATTTTCTCGATGCCTGTAACATGACACTAACACATGACAAGAATGCCCCAGGCTGCACTACACTTGCTAGTAGCCTAACGTACTAAGCCTAAACCAGGGG
>JGI24158J21664_10012061_pt1 | contig 11469 bp, 4 predicted proteins | sample Ectturendosymbi3_FD_21664 | JGI IMG/M metagenome (IMG submission 21664)
AGCATGTCATCCAAAGTATCAAAAGACTCGGATTGTAGCCTAGTTTCCAGTAAAAACTTCAGCGAAATACTACCACCTAACGGTTGGCGCCCAGGGCGAGACAAAGTGGGCCAAGGTGGCCTAAAAGTCCTCCACTTATGACGTCACTCACAAAAAAATGCACCCCTTTGGCAAAAATTTTTTTTTCGAGTGCAATCTACTAGACAGGCTGATCCGTTTGAGCCGTTGAACAGCTATCTAGGGCAATCGGTGGAGGAGCTAGGGCGTCGGTAAGGAAACCGAAAACTGCTGTTTTTTTTTGCGAAAATTGCCAAAACCAGCCAGACGCCAAAGTGTTAACAAAGGAATATACTTCCTTAAACATTTCTTTTCCTGTAGTATTGTATGTTTGGCAAGTGGATAGCAAAAGAGAAATTGTACCACAATGTCCTCAGTCGCACAGTATCACATGAACACCGTGAACTGTGCACCGTTTCCTAAATCTATAGTCTATCCCAAATCTGAAATAATATTTCCACTTCGCAGCAGCAATATTTTGTTTCAGAATATTGACTGAGAAGTCTTGGATACACCGCTTGGTGGTGTTTTAAAAAAGATGGCAGGAGTGTGGAACCCATGACCNGTGGGCCAAAATTGGATCGGTCTGCAAAAAGGTCCAGNTTTTAAATAGAGTGTGGTCCACAGGCTGTTTACTTAGTCTTATGACCACAGCAGTTCACCNGCACCTAGTATTCACTTCATCCAGATCACATTGTTCCACAAGCAAGCATTACGGTTGTAAATCTTAATGTCAGACCAATGACCTGAAGGAAGTATCAGGTGTGTTATCTTATCATGTTGGCAGATCGTGGCCCTGTGCGAGGTTGCACTGNTGCCTGCTTAAGTTAGGAAAACCCAACTAACCGTAACTACCAAAATAACNACAGAACTGTTCANACCCAGCTCCCAACCGCAACTTTGTCTAAGCCTCAACCGCTGTGCTGTCCACACCTTGTGGAACAATGGCGATATAATCAAACAAACACACAGAGAATGTAGGTTAAGGGTATTGCCAATCCTCAGTGGGTGGCCAGCGATTTGTCTAACCCCCAGAGCTTTACACAGACAGCTGTGGCCCATGGACCATTCTGGTTGTGTGTATTTGGCCCAGTAGTGCTGCCTGGTTGCACATCCCTGAGCTACAACATTACTGCACATTATCATGGCTATTTTCACAGCTGCTAGTTTGACCAAGCTCTCCTGCTGTATTTCGTCTTTAAAAAGCTTTGGATTTTGTCAACTTTTTGTTACATATTTTACTTGATAGTTAAGCTTCTTTGAGAGATCCGTGACCAAGGACTTTTAAGCATAACACAAACTGTGGCTGAATTGTTTACCACAACTGAAGTAAATCACACTGTTAACCGCAACTGAAGTAAATCAGATTTTAAAGTAGTTGTTGTTATATGCAAACGCTTGCTTTCATTAAGCAATTATAGACTAAGATGGGAAAAGCAAACTGCAGTTTAGATAACAACTTTAAGCTTAAGCTGCTGACCACACTACCTCAAAGTATAAGTGCCATGTGGAACAAAATTTTTTACTTTTGCACGCTGGTTTAAATTCATTTTAATCCCTGTATGAACAAAAATATTGATGGTATAAAGTTGATAAAGTTATTATTGTATGATAGCATTACACCAAAATTGTTTGCCCCTAGTGCCTGCGGACTCATCCAGAGCCTTCTGCAGACTCGTGTTAAGAATCACTGGGTTACGTTATGTATCTGCTAATGAAATAACATTATTTTTTGTGTGCGTGTGGATCTCTATGCACCTAACCAGATTTTGGCCCATATATTTCAGTGAACTTTGAAAAATTAATAAAATGGTGTCAGATGAACTAGTCTTAAGTGAACAGATGGTTTATTTTAAATTGATCTGGCATGCATGGTTTATTTCAAATGCATGGTTAATAAACAAACGGGTCTCCACAAATTAAACTGGTGTGCATTCTATCTTAAACTGAAAGTGAATACTGAGCCATCTGATTTATGTGGGTTTATATGAATCAGTCTCTATTTGCATAAAATTATTATTATTCTGCTTCCTCCATAATTGAAATAAGATTAGATAAAGCTTACTAGGTGTTTTTGAAAGGATTGACGCAGCACAACCTTCAAATGGTGTTATGAAACAGTCTACAACAAATATAATATGGAGGAGGTTTATGATATCAAAGCCAAGCAGAGTTGGATCTGACAGCAGTGTTCCTAAGTCTCTGGCATAACACACAGTATATACAAAAGCACTTCACCTGTAAAAATGTGTTCCTCAAAAGTGTTGTAATTAGATAAGGTGATCAAAATTCAGAAATTGCAGTTGTCATCAGGATATTTTGACATATTTCTTGCTTTTAGGTTTTTCTTGGTTTATTTCTGCAAATAAAGTAGCAGTTGCAGGGCTCCTGCGGTTTAGCCAGTTGATAGCCTTTTAATTAGAGATAGACCGATATATCGGCCACAGCTAGTATAACCACCAATATTTGAGTTTTACCGATATATCAGTATCGGCCAAAACGGCTGATTTTATCTTAGTAGATGTTGACAAAAGTCGTTATATTTCTCACCCATGCAGACAACTTACACAAGAAAGCACAACAAACCAAGTCAAAACAGTTATCTTGCAACAATGCTAGCAGGTACGTTTTCACAAACAAGCAGACAAGATGAACCGTGGAGCACATGCGAGCCGTCATAGCTGAAACAAAGGCATTAATCAGATTAATTAAAAATCAGCAATATATTGAAACTGCTGCAATTTAAAAAAAGTTGGCTCATAAATCCTGATTTTTGAAGTTTTTAAAAAGAAGGTACAGCACATAATACATTATATTTTTGACAATGAAGCAAAAAACAAGATTTAAAATTTTTAGAAGTATCGGCTATCGGTCCATGAATGGCCGATATATTGGTATCGGCCCCAAAAAAGACAAATCAGTTGATCCCTACTTTTAATTTTACAACTAAATATCAGGTTCACATTTAAAGCCTCTCATGTGCTGATATCAGATATCTACCACAACTGAGTTTGAATATGCATGTATGCTATAACTTTCCTGGTCAATTTCAATATACATATGTATAGTTTCTTCAGCATTTGCTACCTTTGGTTATCATTGCTCTTGTTGGTATCTGTCAAATGTTTTGTTTCTGTAGGTACCAAGCACATATCAAAAGTGGTAGTGTATAGCATTTGGCATGAACTTGCATCAATGTTATTTTGACATATTGTGAATCAATAGTCATTTTGTGATTACGTTCTAATGAAATTGCCTGGCAACAAATGAGTTCCACAATACCGATATAACAGTTCAAGCACGTTGGGAAATGTCTCAGGACAACCACAGAGATGTTGAAAGTTATTTATCATTTCTCATAACAGGTGTGGTATGTGTTTTAATTTTAGTAAAATTTGTTCAGGAGATGAAGAAGGCTGTAGGTTTTCTGTAGGCTTTGGAGGAATCAGCCGGCTGGGATCTATTTTTATCTTTTTGTGATAATTCAAACTTGCACATATCTGTATTCAAGTAACTTCACAGGTGAAACAAGCAAGGAATCAATCACAATTTTAATAGAAATTGATTTCACGCAAGACTACGCTTTGGAAGTCCTTACATCTGCAAGCAATGCTAACACCTGAAACGTTAACGCATTCGCTGCTGATGAATGAATATATTGTATTTGAAAATCAGGCTAAAATCAAGCATATATCAGTTGTCTTATCAGCCGCAAAACTCAGTGGATTGCATTAGAGAGCTGTTCAAACTCTCAAAAAATGCGGCGGCAAGTCTTTTAGTCTGCAATGAAAAAAAATTTTAATTTAGGCTTTTATTGTGAGTGATGTCATAAGTGAGGTAGGTTTTTGGCCATATTGGCTCATCTTACCTGACCAAGGACCCAAGCGTAAGATGGAAATATTTCCCTCAAGTTTTCATGAGAAACTAGGCTAGAATCCAAGTCTTTTGAGCCCTTGATTGACTTACTATCATTCTGGTTCGAATGTTATAGCCTAAAATAAAAATAATACATAATTTTCTAATTAGTGGATTAATTGCTAATTTTGTTGCTTGTAGGTTGTAACTAGAGCAATCAATTTTTTGACCTGAAAAAATAAATTTTAACTTCGTAATTAATAAATTTTGACTTTATTTTGAACTAGCATTTTTCTGCATTTTCAATTGAAATGCGGAATGTAAAGCATATCCATATATAGTATTAGAAAACAAATGGATAGGTTTGTTCTGCTTAACACTTTGACGTCCGGGTTAATTGAAGCGGTTCGCGAAAAAAACAGCTGGATTGCACGTGGCTTTGTGCGGGAATATCTACACTCCTGTACAGGTTACGGACCTGGTTGAAGTAATAAAAGACGCGGCAAGTCTTGTAGTTTGCACTCAAAAAAATTTTTTTGCTTGGGGATGCGGGTTTTTTATGAGTGATGTCGTAATTGGATGACTTTTTGGCCACCTTGGCCAACTTCACCTGGCCCTGGGCGCCAACTGTTAGATTGTAGTATTTCGCTGAAGTTTTTAGTGGATTCTAAGCTACATTCCGAGTCTTTTGATACTTTGGATGACCTGCTGGGGTTTCGGGTTCAAAAGTTATGATCTAAGTTAGTAAAAATTTTTGACTAATTAGTAAATTAGATAATTAATTAATTTGTTTATTTAAGATCATAACAAAAACCCGAAACCCATAATTGAAACTACTTTTTCATTGCAGACTAGAAGACTTACCGAATCTTTTGAGGGTTTGAACAGCTCTCTAGAACAATCGGCAAAGGAGCCATGGCATCGGTAAGGCAACCAAAAACTGCTGTTTTAGGCCGAAAAAGCATGAATATATCATACCCTGGCAGCCAACATGTTGATAAACATCATAGAACCAAATCTTAGAATATCATGAGGTTAAAACACTATATTATATGCATTTAATGAATTCAGCATTTGCCAAACCAAGTACTGTAAGACCACTTTTCTTGCATTGCCTAGTCAGTGATATTCGATCGTCCAGTAGTGGGCTAAACAACATTATTGCGTCAGAAGTTGCAACAAACCCATTAGTATTTCAGAATTGCAACTAAACTTACAACTTTGTAACTTAACAAAATATTGATAACGAGAAAAAACTCTGGCTTCAAGAAATATTTTGACCTAAAGATAAATTTTGACTCTTGGATTTTAGTCTAGTTTCCAATAAAAACTTTAGAGAAATACTACCATCTAACAGTTTGGGCCTAGCGCCAGATGAAGTGGGCCAATAACGAATAAGGGCTAAAACTACTCACTTATGACGTCATTCACAAAAAAAAACTGAAACCCAAAACCAAAAAAAATTTTTTTCATTGAACTCTCTTGTTACTTTTGCAGTAAGTTTTGAAGCTGCAGTGAATGCATTTAGTTGAGTAAGACATAATTTCTAGATTTATTTGTTGCAATTGGTGTTGTGCAATTTTTCACTACAGTCTTGATGTTGTTCACTTTCTCGGATCTTGTTTTACCCTTTCAGTGTTTTACCTGCTAGCATTGCTTGCGGATGTAATGACTGACTATGCACACTATTATGTGAAATTTATTTCCTAAATTTGTGGTTAATTCCTTGCTTCTTTCACCTATCTAGTGAAGTTACTTGAATTTGTTCAGGAAACAACATAATTATAAAAAAAATGGTCCATATCAATAATAGGTGCACTGACTTATATTTGACGATGTCATAGTTTGTTCGTTGAGTGGTTTGTCCATGGTTACATGTAACTGTTTATTCAGTGTTGAATTGTTAAAGTAATTCCAAAATGCTGTTTTCAACTAGCTCAAAAGTTAAATAAGCTGATTGCAATTTTAAAGTTGATGGTTTGTTGTATGTACTAAGTTGAACTCTAATGTGCATGAGTGACTCTGTGTTTATGTTTTTCATGTCACCCTGTGTTCATGAGTTCTACTTATTCACCCAGTATTATGGTAATTACAGGTTTCTGTACCCTGTGAGTGTGGGGCTTTATTTGAGTTTCCCTATGTGTATGAGATTTTTTTTGTTCAAACTGTATTTTGATAACATAACATACTTGTTTGCATGTAGTGTCTGTAAAAACAAATTCTGACTTTTGGTGGAAGGATAACTTTTCCTCAGCGAAAACAGCATGAAATTGTGTAACTATTCCTTGTTCATTTAATTTTTTTTAGTGTTGTTTTGTGTAGGAATTTTGTAAAAACTTAGCACCTGTAATCATAGTTCAATCTTCAACGCTTACCAGGTGTATTTCCCAAAAATAAAAGGTATCCTGAGCAGTTTTTGAGAGTTTCCCATTATTATTATGCAAGTTTCATAAAACACCTTGGAATTGAAGCTCAAGCAAGACCTAAAATTGCTAAATCCACTATTTCACTTCATAGTTTTTAAACATAAAATACAAAATTTCAAGAGAAATAGATTACAGCTAGTATTCAATAGATACTGGATCTGTATTGGAATGTAGCCTGGTATCGGACCCATAAATACCAAGTATGTACAGTTATGTAGGTTGATAAAGTGTGAATGGTTAGTTTTTTTCAAGGGGTTCTGCTTTCACTTTGCTAGTGTCATCTTGGCCAAAGTGTAGGAAATGTTGTGTACTGCAGCTACATAGTAGCCCACTTATACTTTCCTAAAGTAGAGCTAGCTACCAGATTTTATCACAAAAAAGGGAAATAACAATCTTATTATTTCACAATACATTTTTTGTTTTTAACAAACACAATCTAGTTTGGTCTAAGTTAATTTTTAGTAATCTGTAACAATCTTCATTTCAAGTCATCAGAATATTATTATTAAGTGCTCATACTGACTATCACAGCTATATACTTGTCATTTATAGTGCATAATACAGTAAAACAGCTAATACATTTGTAAATGTGGTCATGCAAAAGTACTACAATGAATTTTTGCTGCTTGCTTATATTTGAATTAATTTGATTTTGGATTACTTGGGTCAACAAAATTATTAAAGCAGTAGTCCCCAACCTTCTTTGATACATTCCTCCCTTTGCTCATTTTGGAACTTTTCATTCCTCCCCTTTTGGGCTTTCATTCCTCCCCTTTTTGGCTTTCATTCTTCCCCTGTTTGGGTTTGTAGGTTACTACAACTGCAACAATTGGAACAATGGTCTTTATTGGAGACAATAACTTGATGAATAAAAGTGGGACAAAAACTTTGTTGCGAAATACTGGCACTAAAGTTTGTCAACAAAAATGTTAAATAGTGTACCAAATAACTTATAAACATGACATGATATAACTCATTGAATAAGCCAATGTCAACTTAAATAGGAAGTGCAACACTCACAACGAATAAGTAACGTAACAATTTCATGTCCAAGAGGTTTAGAGTATTTTGCGCCAAAAAATGGATAGACCCGTGGCTTTACGTGAGTGTAACTCTGGAACTGTGTAACTCCTCCCTGCGACAGTTTTCGACACAGTTCTGTGATACTGATTGGCAGTGACACTTGTCCAAGTAAATGCATGGGGCATGTTACACTTTTGGAGGTCATCAAAACTGGAGCAATTAGGCTACCCTTCAATTTTTCAGTTATCAAATTTCTGCCTAAATTGCCAAAAGTGTTAAAATTTGGCAGGCACACATTGCAACTTTGACAAATGATCCCAATAAAATTATTCAGGCTACCTAAAATCATGAAGGAGGTTTCAACTTTTTAAACAAGGCTACAGGCCAGCATAATCCAGTATTGACTGACTGCATCACAACCACCACTCCCCATGTGCACAATGCATCCGCTTCTCTTGGCCAAAACGATACCATCCACTTACTCTAAGCCACAAGTTACACATCTTATGTCACAAATCCCCTGAAGACATTTCTCCAACCATTGGTTAACACAAGGAAAGACAAAGACTATTCTGCATGTACGCACAATATGATCGCGAGCTACTGGAGCCAGACATCGACATAGGAGAATCTGCAAATCAAGCCTTGTCAAGTGAAAACACTGGCCCTCAATGGAGGGTGGCATGCGTGGGCCATGACCACAAAACTAATGCGATTTTGTAAAATTTGTTTTGCAAAGTGTTTCTGAAACGAAAATAATTTTTTTTAAAATGAAAATGTTTTCATTTAGAAAACATTTGTGAAATTAAAGTGTTTTTGAAATGAAAGTAAAATTGTTTTTGTTTTTTAAACGAAAAGATTTTAATTTGCAAACAAAAGTAAAAGTGTTTCCGAAATGAAAATACAATTTTTTAAAAACGAAAATGTTTTCGTTTGGAAAACATTTGCGAAATGAAAGTAAAATTGTTTTAGTTTTTGAAACGTTTTTTTATTTTTCAAAAAAATTCTTTTTGAAAAAAAACGAAATAAAACAGAAACAAAATTTTTTAGGGTGGCACACATGGGCCACCATATGTTTTGAAAAAAAAACAGAAACAAAAAATTTTTTTAGGGTAGCATGCATGGGCCACCATACATGTCCTGATGCAATCTGTTAAAAACTCAAGCTCTCAGCTTGTTGAAGTGATGTTGGTAACATGTTAAAATGATTCTTTAACCCAAGTTAAGATGGCAATTTCATTTGTAAAAAGCAGTTCATCAGTTACATGATGTCTTTTAGGATCTTCTGGCCAATTACTCAGATTCGAAAGTCAATTGAGGAATCATTTCAATATGTCGTGGCACATTTTTTGTTGTATTGCTTCAAACTATGAAATCTAGCATTTGACAACCGATAGAAACAAGCATCAAAACATTTCCTTATATATATATGAAATTTGTAGTTTTAGTTGATTACTGTTGTGCTGAAATGCAAAATGCAAAAATATGATTCTTTTCAGGAATAAGTGGATACAACCTAAAAAGAGGAGTGTTTTTCAATCCTGATCCATACATTAAGTTACGCATTTTGCCAGGTCATAATTGCAAGAAATTAGCTCATCATAAACAAGTCTACCACACAAAGCAAGTTGAAGACACCACCAATCCTACTTGGAAAGAGCAGGTTTGATTGCTTGTTATTGTTCAAAGGTGTTTGGTCACCAGTGCTGATTTGTCTTCTCTGATACTGGCTCAATTTGATTTTCTCCATCTGTATTAGCAAGGCATTGCTTTATCAGTTTCAGGCAAAGATATCTTCATGTCTACTTCATTGCAAAAATCAAATTAATAGAAACTGTTCAACTTCAATTACAAGAACACACATCTCACATAGAGTTGCTGATTTTTCGAAACAGACATATGCCAAAATTAATGTTTGCCAAGGATGAAGCTGTTAACATTTCATTATGTCCCGTAGCTGATCTTTAGATCACCAATTCATAAGCAAACGTCAATATTTAAGATGTCTCCTAGTTTGTTTAAATGTAGTACATTACTATTCTGAAAGGTTTTCATATCACTTGGAGATGAGAATTAGTTTGTGTTTTAGTACCATTTCCAACCAGGATTTTATTTCTTTTTTTCTGGTTGGAGCAATTTTTGAAATTGGACAAGGATTAAGGTACAGGACTTTTTCATCTTGTTTTATTATGATCTTCAACATCTCTCATGATTCTTATATTATTTTCATCACTTTCAATGCAGTTGCATGGATATCAAGCAATATCTTGTCAATGGACATTGATCAAACCTACACTCACTTTTTTCATTGAACTGCAGCTATAAAGACAGTGTCGATTCACCATACACTAAAAGCAAAATCATCACTAACTTAAATGGGTTAAAAGCTGGATGTTTAATGAGGAAATGTAGAACCATAGAAAATCTTGATTTTCTAAGATTCTACATTCTCTTATTAAACATCCATTCAAAAGTTTTGAGTATTACTGCACAGATTTCTGCTAGATGCAAGTATTTTGCTCAGGGCCCAAACTGCTAGATGCAAGTATTTTGCTCAGGGCCAGTTAACCTGAGCCAAAATGGCCAAACCCCACTTACGATGCCATTTATCAAAGCCCAAGAACAATTTTTTTTACATTACAGACTCAAACACTTGCCAAGTTCTCTAAGGTTTGCACAGCTCTCTAGCACAATTGACTGGCAAGTTATGGAGTTGCATAGTGGCATGAAAATAGCTGCTAATGTGGAAGCTCAAAATACAAATGTTTCATACACCGGCATCGAAGGTGTTATATAGTGTGATGTCACATCCATCATTGCAAAATATAAAGATTTGCAGACCCTGTAAAGCAGGGGTGTTACACATGCAGCCTACAGACCGAATCAGGCCTGTCAGCAGGTTTAATCCAGCCCACAAGACATTTTTGAGAGAAGTATTTGAAAAATGACCCTAAATATGTCAATGAAAGCACGTGCAGTTCTAAATATGTGACCCATTGGATGTTGCAAGGCTAGATGTCATCCGACTCGATTTTTATTCCATGTGGGCCCTGAGCTAAAATGAGTTAGACACCCCTGCTGTAAAACCTTTGTGCTAACCCCATGTTGAGAATCATTAATTAGATTAACACTTTCGCACCCAGGTTAAGCGGTTTGCAAAAAAAGAGCTGGATCGCACGTGGCTTTGAGTGGGAATTTTTCCGGTCCAGTAAGTGCTACAGACCCGGTCAAAAGCTCAAAAGACTCAGCAAGTCTTGTAGTTCGCACTCGAAAAAAATTTTTTGGTTGTGGGGTGCAGGTTTTTGTGAGTGATGTTATAAGTGGATGGCTTTTAGGCCACCTTGGCCAACTTCATCTGACCTTGGGCCCAAACCGCTAGATGGTAGTATTTCGCTGAAGTTTTTATTGGAAACTAGACTACAATTCGAATCTTTTGATACTTTTGACAACTTGCTAAGGTTTCAGGTTGAAAAGTTACGATCTGAAGTAATAAAAATATTTAACTAATTAGTAAATTAGATAATTAATTAATTTGTTTATTTTAGATCATAACTTTTGAACCAGAAACGCTAGAAAGTTGATCAAAGGCTCAAAACACTTGGACTCGAGTCTAGTTTCCAATGAAAACTTCAGCAAAATACTTCTGCCAAGTGGTTGGGCCCTAGGTCAAGTAACATGAGCCCAAATAACCTATAAAAGCAACTTTAGTTATTACTTCACTCACAAAAAATCTGCAACCCCCAACCAAAAATTTTTTTTCCAGTGCAGACTAGAAGACTGTCTGATTCGTTTGAGCCCTTGAACAGCTGTCTAGCACAATCGGCGGAGTAGCTATGGTGTTAGTAAGGCAACTGACAACTGCTGGTTTTAGGCTGTGAAGTACGAATATATTGTACCCTGGCTCTTAAAGTGTTAAAAAAGATGGTAGAGGCAAACACAGGAACCTTTATTGTTCTTACATTGTGAAATTAATAGGTGAAACCTCTAATATACTATTTTGTTACAATACTTGGTTATTCAGCAATATTTGTAAAGCCACAACAGTGACCCACACCAAGCGAATCTATCGCAATTTATTGCGTAAGGAAACTAGTTTCGTGTATTACAC
>JGI24158J21664_10012062_pt1 | contig 11468 bp, 8 predicted proteins | sample Ectturendosymbi3_FD_21664 | JGI IMG/M metagenome (IMG submission 21664)
CTGGCCCTGGGCGCCAACCGTTAGGTGGTAGTATTTCGCTGAAGTTTTTACTGGAAACTAGGCTACAATCCGATTCTTTTGATACTTTGGATGACCTGCTGAGGTTTCGGGTTCAAAAGTTATGATGTTAGTTAGTAAAAATATTAGACTAATTAGATAATTAATTTGTTTATTTTAGATCATAACTTTTGAACCAGAAACGCTAGTGGTTTTGAAAAATAACACACAACTTGTGAACCACACACCTGGTTTCAAAATTTTTTTGCGTTGTGCTTAGAATATTGTGTAGAAAGCATCCTAAAACTAAAAATCCATAAAAATGAGTTGACTTAACACTTTGACATCTGGCCGGTTTTGGGGATCTTTGCGAAAAAACAACGGGATCGCACGTGGCTTTGTGCGCGTTGAACTTGGGTGCCGAAAGTGGTAGTGAGCTGTTCAAAGGCTCAAAAGATGCAGCAAGTCTTCTAGTCTGCACTCGAAAAAAAACTTTTTGTTTGGGAGATGTGGATTTTTTGTGAGTGACGTCATAAGTGAAGGACTTTTAGGCCACCTTGGCCCATTTCACCTGGCCCTGGGCTCAAACTATTAGATGGTAGTATTTCGCTGAAGTTTTTATTGGAACTAAGCTACAATCTGAAGTGGGCCAAGGTGGCCTAAAAGTCCTCCACTTATGACGTCACTCACAGCCAACCCGGACCCCCAAGAAAAATTTTTTTTTCGAGTGCAATCTACTAGACTGTATGCGTTTTTTGAGATTTTTGCCGAGTCGCTAGAGCGAACAGGAGCGGAGATATTCATGCGCAAAGCCACGTGTGTTTGGGTGTTTTTTTCCCAAAATCCCCAAAACCACCCGGTTCTCAAAGTGTTAAAAGATTCAGCAAGTCTTCTAGTCCGCAATGAAAAAAAATTTTTTGGTTGGGTTTGTGGATTTTTTGTGAGTGACATCATAAGAGAAGTAGTTTTGGGGTCATTTTAGCTTGCATTACCTGACCTAGGGCTCAACCATTAGACCAAAGCATTTCGCTAAAGTTTTCATTGGAAACTAGGCTCGAGTCCGAGTCTTTTGATCAACCTTCTAGCATTTCTGGTTCAAAAGTTATGATTTAAAATAAACAAATTAATTAACTATCTAATTATGGGATTAATCAAATATTTTTATCACTTTATAACTTTTGAACCTAAAACCCTAGCAGGTCATCCAAAGTATCAAAAGACTCAGATTGTAGCCTGGTTTCCAATAAAAACTTCAGCGAAATACTACCATCTAACGGTTTGGGCCCAGGGCAAGGTGAAGTGGGCCAAGATGGCCTAGAAGTCCTGCACTTATGACGTCACTCACAAAAAATCCGCACCCCCCCATTTTTTCCATTGCAAACTACAAGACTTGCCGCATCTTTCGAGCCTTTGAACAGCTCTCTACCACTTTCGGCACCAGAGTTATGCTCACGCAAAGCCACGTGCAATCCAGCTATTTTGGCACGAAATCCTCAAAACAGGCCGGACGTGCAAGTGTTAATGAGGTAGTTCTAAGCAACAATTATCCAAACACTTGTAACATTTCTCCACACCATGGGATCCAAACTTAATCTTTACATTCTTTCCTTGAGATCATGATCTTAAAGCTTTCACAGAAGGAAGTGGGGAAAACTTTATGAGGGGCTCCAACTTTGTCCTGACCCATAAATGCTACTTTTATATAAATTACTATTAAAGTAGTGATAGTGCATTTTTGAGGTGCTAGAAAGAAACATCCACAGATATATATAACAGAAAAATAATTATATTCATTGCTAATCATACTTACAGCAGTGCTTAGTTGTACTGCAAATTTGCATTCACATTTTAGTTAACACTTAAACCAAAAATGTACTTATAAAAATGATAGAATAAAACTCCACCTGCTGTTTTCATGAGGTATTGTTTTTTGTAACATTTTCATTTACACAGGGCAAGCTACTAAAATTCCTTGTGAATTTTCAAAAGCATGCACTTAATTATGAAACTTGTGCTAATGGAGCACCAGAATAGAAAAATAAACTAAAAAAGTTTGATTTCAATTTTTTGCAAGAAGAAAAAAAAGTTTTTGGTTTGGTCGTGGAGCCTTCAGGGTACAAATTTTAAAGTGATATATTATGACTATCTTAGTTTTTGTTATGTTTTATTAGAAATGATGAAAACTTCACCATTTTTAAGGTTGTTTACATACAAATTGTTTGAGACCAAAGGAATACATGAGCAAAAACATTAGTTCAGAGCACACTTGCCACTAGCTTCTAATTTGAACAATACACAAGAAAGGGTAAACTAACCAATTTCCAATTTTTGTCATGCTTTAACTTATCAGTAAAATAATCATAAACTTTCTCCTTCCAAGTTGAATCATCATTCCTTGACACTGTCAGAAACAAAATGCATTATGATGGGTAAAAAAGAATCCCAGAAGGAAGAAGGATATGCATTGAAAAGTTAAACTTTATTTGGATAACAGCATGTATTGACAAAAGCTGCATTGCTTATTAAGCAAACACTGTGACCTCAGCAGGTTAAATTTTCGCTGTGCTCTGACTCTGTACAAAACAGTAAACAACAAATCCGTTGTAATATTCAATGCCAAGAATATAAGTTTCCTTGGACCCATGCTACACATGCAAAGTTTATAACTCAAACCTACATCAACCAAAGTTGCACCCCATCTAAACATGCATTTTGTACGTCAGACAACTCATCTTTGACTGTAAGTTTTCTGTTACATTAAAAGAGCACAGGAGGAATTCCAAGCATGTGAACCAAAACAACATTACAAATTTAGGAAGTTTGTGCATGATGAGACATCTTTGCACTTGCTGACACAGCTTTTAATATACACTCTCACCTAGCATTGTTTAACTATTGCACAAAGTTATGATAAAAATGAGTGTGTCAATTCAGAAAAAAATTACACCAAATCTCCACCAAAAGATAATAACCAATTTTCTGAAAATGCAGCTGCTATGCATCTTGCCAATGACTAACCTTGCTAAAGTTGTGCAGAAACTTACTAAAAACATGAACCTCTTATTAACAAGAAAAATTTATTTTTTGCTTTCCTTAATACATGTATAAATTACTCCAAACATCCACTTACCAAAAAAATTTTCTACAACATTCAAAGGATTTGATTTCCAATCCTCAACACAAGGCATCTGTGGTGATTGCTAAATAACAGTTACTTTAAAAAAGAAGGGTTAACTTCTGAAAAAATACAACTGCAAATACTACACTGGCTTTTGAAATACTACACCACAAGCTTTTTTCATTGCAGACTCAAAGACTTGCTGCGCCGTTTGAGAGTTTGAACAGCTCTGTAGCGCAATCGGCTATGTGGTTGTTAAGTCAACTTAAATATGGCTGGTTTTTCACCGAATTTCCAAGTACGATATATTTGTAGACCAGCAGCAAACATGTTAAACAGCACACCAACTATAACTTCATTCACTCATGGTCATGTACAGATCTGGCAGATGAAAAAATAAAGACATTCTAACATCAGGTTTTGAGATAATTGGTTTACACCAAAAAGAAATAAGATGGGTGTACTTAGCCGCACACACAAGCATGTAAATTGTTTTAAGATTTCAAATGTTTTTGTATGACATTTACCTTGAGGTTGACACTCATTTGCTTTCACTGAAGATAGTGTCTAAACAAGAGTATCTATTTTCGCCTTGGAAAGACTAAAACAAACATCTCGCATCCAGTTTTATGAAAGATATATATAAAACTGAATTGGAGGTTTTCATACAACCATTGACATGGTTGAGTGGGATGTCATTTGTGCTACTATGCAAGGGGTTGTCAGTTTGAGTCACACCTTGGTTGTATTGTTTTTTTTTTACAGTGCACATGATACTTTTGATGTTCTCACACAAGCTTGTATATTGAAAGTTTTGGAACCACTATTGCTGTACATTCTTGAAAACTTTCGAAAAGCAGACACAGATTTACAGTTAAGTTAGGGTTTTGATTAGGGTTAGGGTTTAATGTTAGGGTAATTAGAATTAGGGTTTACAGTAAAGGTTACAAGCTGTTCAAACCTGTTTGGAACCGTATCCATTTTTTTGAGATATAATACTGAGTTCATGACATTAGTGGCCCAGTGAACATCATTGAGGGTAGAGATGACACGGGCCGCTAAAAGTCCAGTCTTCGGGCAGTCTGCTAACAATTTTTTTAGCAGTGATGTCATTCCGGGCTGCTATGGTCTGCTCGCCAATCAGGCGAAAATTTTTGTTTTTGCAAAGTTTCAAAATCTAACAAGGAAATATTTTGCTGCTGTTTTTTCCATTTTACCTTTCTGAATAAAGTTCTGTTTCACTTGTTTCCATGCAAACCACTGAACCATGTATGAATCAATCAAAGCAACAAGTACTTTCATTTATAGTCTGTGGCTGTCGCCAAGGTTTGGGCAGAACCGTCACTAGAAAGTTTTCAATCGAAAGGCTTTGCACTTGTGTGGGATGGCTTGACATTCTAAAAATTGACAAAAACTCCACTGATTTATAGTGTTTCATGTTTCAATTCGGTGGGGCTTGGAGCTTTCTTTGGGGGACTAAGCCTGCCTAAGCTCTCCCAGTGGCGACGGGACTGGGCTTAGGAGAGGTATGTAAACATTTTTCCCTTCTATTGCTAACCTCAAATGTACCCCTTCAGATAGGCAAATGTATCCCTACTGGCATATGGGTAAATGTACCCCAGTTTGGGAACCCCTAGTTTAGGATTAGGTGTTAGGTTCAGTATGTTACTAGTGAGTGTAGTGCAGCCCAGCACACACTTGTCGTGTGCTAGTGTCACGTTGCAGGTGGCGGACAAATAGTTTTCAAAAGTGTTGTGGCAGACCTATAGCCAGTGAGACTACATGGTTTTATTGTCCAAAGGGCAATGAACTGAAAACCTACGTGTTGTTACTTTCCTTTTGAGGTTACAGTATATTACAGGCCACGGGCCAGAAAATAAGTTGTGGTTTAGCATAGACGGGCCGGGCAGTTTCTTGTTCGCTCCGGGTGGGCCAGACCGCAAGTGCTAGCCCGTGCTATATCTAGTTGAGGGGATGTGTCTATGACCACTGTGCGTGTGCTCATCCGTTCAACTTTCACCATTGCTGCTTTCGCTTTCCTACTGGTGGTGACACTTTTCATGGGAGATTGGGAGAACTCTTTATGTGCTTTTTAAGTTTCTATAACTTTTTGGGTTTACGACTTACGTTTCCAGTTCAGGTTTAGGGTTTGGTTTTGGGGTTTAGCAGTGTATAAACCTGCTTTTTTTGCTGAGACATTTCGGTCATTTGTCTCACAGTTGTATTAAAACTCGCCATAACAGTGTTTATTAGATTATATTTTCAAAAATTCTGACCAAAATTACTTTTTCAGTCATTCCAAAAACATTTTGGTCTATGACATGAAAAACAGGCATAAATGACCGTATACTGCTTTCACCTTGAAAAGACTAAAAAACCGTATCAAGTGAAATTGCGGGCCTTTTATGAAATATGTGACCACTTCTCTTGTATGTCAGTCGATTCTGAGAGTACAGGATTAAAGAAGCTATTAATTTTTTTAGAACTCTAAACCAGTGTTTTTCAACCTTTTTGCTGCAGCGGAACCTGCCGCAAATGTTTACGTTGCTCATGTAACCCTATACAATGATCCAAGTGTCTTTATTGCCACAACCGCAGAGATAGAATTGTGGTTGCAAATTTTATCCTAGGCAAATTCGGTCTGTTTCGGCAGAACCCCTGACAGCCACTTGTGGAACCCTAGTTGAAATCACTCACCTGAATCCTACCTAAGCCCTAACCCTCAACCAGGGTTTCTCAGCTGGGACCCTCAGCTCCCTGAGGACTACAGAGCGGTTCTTTGAAGGCCACGAGCAAAGGCCTTTACTAAATAGCTCAGCCATGATATTGCAAAACCCATGTGTAAAAATTAAACTTGATTGAAGGTATTTTTACTGATGATCAGGTGGCCACAAGTGTTGACGGTCTTTGAAAGGGAGCCACAAACCATGAAAGTTTAAGAACCACTGGCCATAAACCTAAACTGTTAAACACTAGCACTAAATCTAACCTTAAACAATAACACTTAACTGTAATCATAATCCAAAAAAAACTAAATCAAAACCTGTGTCTCTTACTAGAAAGTTTTAAACAGGCAGTGGCTACAAAACCATTGATGGATCTTGAAATTTGAAATCTTATTTGACCANCACCTGTAATGTGACAGCAACGTATGACGAGAATGCAGTAGGCTTGGAAGAAACATACTAAACGTAATAGGTAAGCCCTAAAACCTAACCCTGACCATAGGTGTCGGAAGGATTTTTTCCAGAGGGGCCACTAGGGGTATTTTCCAAATTTTTTGAAGGTGGTTAAAAGTGGTGAAATTAGTTTTTTCCCCCTGGAAAAACAACTTTTTTTGCTGAGATTTTAAAAATCCAGGGAAGCCAAGGCCCTCCTACCTCCTTTTTAGACACCCATGACCCTAACCTTAACCCCAACGCTGTCCTAATGCTAACACTAACCGAACACTAATCCCTAAACTTAACTCCTAAGCCTAAACCCTAAATGTAACCCAAAACTCAACCCCTAAATCTAACCCTTAAACCTAATGGGATCTACGTCGCCACTTGTTTACTTTGCAAAGAACAATATGTGGGACAAACTAAAAATAAGTTTTCAGTTAGATGGATCGCTCATCAGAACAATTGTCATAAATCCACAGGAAAAGAGGAGGGTGCTTTGATTAAACATTACAACATGAAGCACCCGGCCATAAGTGACAATCTGCCTCTCTTACCCAATTGCTATAAGGTGACATTCGTGCAACAACCCCGCGCGAAAATCTTGACTGGTGTGAAGATAAATGGATGCATCGGATAAAAGCTTCAATCAACTTAGGCAGAATAATCTTACCGGACATCAGGTGATTTCAAGTTTTATTTCTAATCCAGTTTTGCTTTTACATACATTCGATTTGCTTTGCCTGACTGATTCTCGGTGTTATTCCCCTAGCTTGATGTTAAGGTTCGTTTCCTGTTTTTTTAACCCTTTCTCCTTGGTAGGTTTGTTTTATTGTTTTATTCGTTTGCTTTTTTTCAAGCTTTTCTTCTGTTCATTATTATTTCCCTAATTTTTAATTTGTCTTGTTCGTTGTTTGATTACAGAGATTTTAGCTTACTGTTATTTTCCTTTTTTATTTCATTTCTATTTGTCTTCGGTTTAAGTGCATTTTGATTTTACTTTGTCATTTTGTGCTGGTATGTTTAATTGTTTATCTGTTTCTCTCTTGTTTTCGGGTGTTCCTTTTACTTATTCTTTTTCCTTTTCTGGAATGTTTTAGTTGACTGCTGTTCAGAATTATTCTTTTACATAAATATTGCTAGCAGTTCTCCTGTGTTTCAGGTTGGGTGTGTGACTGGTAAGCGCGTGCTACAAATGGCTACGACCCAGCGAAAGGCTCCGAGGACTGTCTAACCACAACATCATTATCAAGACTCTTCGCAGCGTCAGTGTTCAGCTCTGACTTCATGGTTTCTTTCTGCGTTGCTGAATGTGCCTTGGCGGCTGGGAGAACATGCCATTTGTTGTTTTGCTTGTTTTTTGTCGTTATTGCCCATTGATTCAGCTAATTGTTGTCAATTTAGTATGGCTTTAACGCAGTCTTGCTATGTAATGGAAGGTTTTGGGATGGTTTTACTTCCATTACTTAGGCTTCTTCATGGCCTACGACCAGTCGCGACCATCCGTAGACTCACTGCGTGGCTGTGTCGTTGAATTCTTGCAAGCACGTTAGCCTACTTCACTTGCGCATCCTGTGTAACCTACTGGACTGTTATTTTGTTTGTTACGTCACTGTACACGTGGTAATTTGTTTTGGTTAGTTGTTTCTACTGTGACCTTTTCCTTTTCAATGTGAAGTGGGCAGTTGGGTCTGCTATTTTTCATTTAGTTTTTCTTATTTGGTAATTTAACTGTTTGTGGGTTTTATTTTATTATATTTATACTTCATGCACTTTGCAGAGCTGATGATGCCTACTTTGTAGGCGAAACATATAATCTGTAAGATCTTAGTGTCTGATTCTGTGCTGAGAAAAGATTTCTTTCAACAGACAGTGTCCTTAAACCTAAAGTTTGAAAAAAGAAAAGAAAACTGCTCTAATGATTTGAAACTGCAACCATTACCAAAACAAAAGTCGCCAAGGTGAGAGGAGAACGGATAAGCCATTGGCACAGGTGACTTGGAACCTAACTATTAGGCTACCAGATGTTTGTTTCAGTCTTTCCAAGGCGAAAATAGATAACGCTGGTCAAATGACAAACTGACTGCTTTATTCAAACCGCATATGGTCAAATAAGTTTTGAAATTAGAAGATCATGGGTGGTTCTGTAGCCACTTCCTTTAAGAATGTACAGCTATAGCATTTCCAAAACGTTGAACATACAATCTTGTGTAAGAACATGAAGTGTCTTGTACATTATCCAAAAAATCACCCAAAATGTGACTTGAACCAGCAAACCTTCACACAGTGGCACTAGTCACTACCATTCGACCACATTCAGGGTGGTGCGGACATTTAAAATTTAGTTTTATACCGTCACAAACCGAATGTGAGATACGATTTTTAGTCTTTTCTATGCAAAAACCAGATATAGTCATTTAGACACTATCTTAAGGTTGGACATCATCTCATATGGATGGATATGCTTATCCAAGCATATGGTCTTCTCACAAACATGATTATTTCTAAAGGCAAAATAAACCTACCTTACAAAAGATTTATAGCCACTTTAATCCTTTACTCTGAGAAGCAACAGAAATACTGAAGTGGTCACAGATTTTGCAAAGGTCAGCAATTTTGTTTGATACAGTTTTTTGGTCCTTCCAAAGCAAAAACCAGACACAGTTGTTTAGACACTGCCTTCACTCACTGAACTTAAAGCAGGATTTTACAGTTGGTGTTTCACTAAAGTAGTTTATAGTTACTGTATACATATTTACTTTTACATATAACACTTACACTACTGAAGATAAATGACTTTGAATCTGACCCATTGTGTTAAACACTCAGAACGAAATTAACTTTTCCCTTTAACGACAATGCTACAATTAAGACAGTGGCTACAAGTCCATTTGTGGACCTTCATATTTGAAACCTTATTCATCCACCATCTGCAACATTACAGTAATGCCCAACGGGAGTGTAGTAGGCTTGGTAGAAACATACTAAATGTAAAAGGTAAACCTAAAATCTAACCCCAACATTAGCCGTAGCCCTAACCCTAACTTCACGCTAACACTAACATAATGCTAACTCCTAAACCTAACCCCTAAACTGAAAGTTTAGAAACTTTTGAAGAAAGAGTAGAAAAAGAGTCTCACGAATTGAAACGTGCAACCATCACTACCGAAACGAAAGTTGCCAAGGTGAGAGCCAAATCAAAAACCTTACCTTTGGCACAGCAGACCTCAAACAGTAAACACACACATCACATCTGCCCTGCTACAATGTCGATGATGCTTGAGTGACAAACTGAAGCTCAACATCTTATTCGAACTACGTCATGCAAGACAGATGAATAATCACATTCACTAGTCACGACTACCTACAATTAATGCATTCTCTTAAACTTTACTTGTGCTCGAAACATACAAACAGGATGTGAAGTCCATTACTGAAACTGCATTAAGGTGATGATCATAATCATACGCTGAAGATCATCATCATAAATGTAACAAATAAGAAAGGATTATGAACACAAACCTGAAGGGTAGGAACATTTGAGAGCAAACCACTGAGTCAAACAAGAGGTCTGACTGATTCTGATACACTTGTAGTGTTGTACAAAATCTACTGACTGCAGCGGTTGAATAATTACTACACACTTCAAAGCAATAATAGGTTTAGGTACTATCTATGGTGTGACTTACTGTGTTATGACAGAGAACCTTTAGCAGTGACATCTAATTACTATAATAAAAAACAAAATGCATCTACCAGTTAAAAATGAGCAATTTTTGTCGAATTTGGCCATGAATGAAATGGCCAATCTGGCAATCCTGATTAGCTGCCAGGCAGCAACAGCAAGGTAGCTAAAACCAGGTCTAAAAAAAACAGACCGTAGCTTCCAGGCTAGAAAAATTGCAAAATTCTGCTAGAATCCACTTGAATGAGATCAACCGCATAGGCCGATAGACCAAATCCACTAGAATCTAGCGGATTCCGGCCGCCAAAAGAAAATGCGGATTCAGGTTGTCAATTTTGTAGCTAGAAGGATTAAAATCTGCTAGATCTAGAACAGTGTTGCCACTCTGTTGTTACGGAAAAGTACTAGATTTCATAATAAAAAAAACATTAGATTCACAAAAAAAACACTAGATTACAAAAGCAAACTTACACACAGAGTAAAAATGCCAAGAAAATGTGTTGCAATGCCAACCATAGACATTGTACAACTCATTGTAAACCAGAGATAAACAAAATAGGAGATACAGCAATAGCCTATCTAGTATTCATGTTTGTTTGTACAGGTCACTGAAACGTTTAACAGATGACCAAGTTCACCAACTAACAACAAGTGAATTCGCAGCAGTCGCAGCTCAAAACATATTAGGCTATATGGTCTTGTGTAATTTAAGATTTAGGCTAATTATGTAAAATTTTTAGCAAATTACAATTGCACTAAATCAAAAGGTCTCAATTGCTGTTACAATCACACAAAATTGTGCAACTAATTACATTCGGCTCACTCATAAAACACTAGAGTAGATAGCCATAAAAAAAAACAGTAAAAGAAATAAAAACACACTGGATCTAGTGGAAAAACACCAGGAGTGGCACCACTGATTTAGAGCAGCGGTTCTCAAACTGTGGTACGCGTACCACTACGAGAGCTTTTCAGGTGGTACGCGAGCAGCTTTCCTGTCATATTCGAAAAGCTTTGTTGATTAGTTTCTGTGTTACAATTCGTTCGTGTGCTATGCTAATATTGCTAATTAATCTTAAGTACATTCTGAGCAAATTACAATCTTCTGAAACCAGGGGTGTACGCTCCAACATTAAAAAAACAACAGGTGGTACGCGATCTCAATAAGTTTGGAGAACCACTGATCTAGAGGAAGATCCACTTTGGCAACCTTGCGAGGGACCGCCGGCGTCGGACCGGAAAACGCGGGAAAATTAGTCAGGCGCATCGTGATCAGTCACCTGCCTATCCTTGAAAATATATTGAAGGTAGAGATGGCACGGTCCGCTAACAGTCCTGTCTTCGGGTCGTCCGCTAAAGGTTTTGAAACAGTCCGCTAACAACTTCTTTACCGATGACGTCATTCCGGGCCGCTGCGGTCTGCTCGCCAATGAGGCGAAATTTTTGTTTTTTGCAAAGTTTCAAAATCTAACAATGAAATTGTTTGCTGCTGTTCTTTCTCTTTCAC
>JGI24158J21664_10012063_pt1 | contig 11468 bp, 7 predicted proteins | sample Ectturendosymbi3_FD_21664 | JGI IMG/M metagenome (IMG submission 21664)
TAGTTTTACACTGTGTGAAAAAAAGCATGGGTGAATCTGTAGCAATGGTTCCACAACTTTGAAAAATCCATTGTTAGTGGGAGACTTTGAGTGTGAACCTGGGTTTATTTTTTAAGTCACAGATCAAATTTTTTAAAAATTATGTCCATTCGGTTATAAATCCTGAACAGATATGCTAGTGAATACTGTTACGGCGAGTTTTAATACGATGGAACAAATGACCGAAATGTCTCAACGAAAAAATTACAGGAGTGGACAATTTGACTTGAGTGAATCAAACTACGCTTATGCAGGCTTCTTTCCACATAGTATGAAACTGCGTGACTTGTTAGAATACGTCTACGCAGGTTTGTGGGAATACATCTTAATCGTAAAAGTTTGCTTCTGACTTCTGAGTGAGAACTGCGTGCAAAGCTATATTTGTTGTGGCGACTTTTCATAAGTGATCTGCTAAATTTTTTTAAGCCTGCATGATATTCTAACTTCAGTGAATTGTCCGATAGTCGTGTCAACATACCGGTCTACCTGTCCGGTTTATGTATGATGACTATGAGCATGCCACATGAAAAAATAAAAAAATCAAAGACAAGCAAGGTTTTATTCAAAGACTGATCGCTTCGGACGAGATCTCAGACGTTTGCAGCTCTTGTTTCTAAATGTCGCTAACAAGTCTTGTTAGGTAAAATAAAATCGTAACTTGTTAGTCGTAATGGCAATACTTTTGTGAAAAAAGTACCCTGTTTTGAAAATCTGTAGATAACCTATGGAGAAAATTATCATAATATACCTGGCTATGGATGCCAACGAAGCCCATTTTTTGCGACTGTTGCCTTTCTTTGTGGTGTAGAAAGGGTGAAGTGTTTTGTGAAAATCCATTTGCATTGCATCTATAGCAACCTAAAAAGGGAAAGGAAAAGGCCGACGTTGTCCCCCCTGGAAGAAATTATTTAGACGCCCATTGTATTCACTGATACATGCATAAATAATTGGAAATGAATAATACATAAGCATATTTTTCCCTTCAATTTCTAACGTTAAATGTACCCCTAGGGGTACATGTACCCCAGTTTGGGAACCCCTGGCTTACGGCATATACGGAAACAACTAGTGTGGCAGGCTGCTGTTTAAGGTTTTGAGGGGGGAAAACTACACCGACTGTCTTGTTACAGTTGAAAACAAATTTCATGTTGAGCAGCGTAGTAATTTCATGTTGAGCAGCGTAGTCACAGCAAATACCACTGAGGCTGGAAGCAAACACACAAAAATCATAAGCAAACAATAGGCCGACCGTTGCCCACAGTGCATCCTGCTCTGGCTGTGCCCAGCTGTACTGAAAGCTAACCAAAGTAAACAGCAAATAGATATGGACTCAGAACCCCCCATCTTAACCCGATGGTTACGGTGAAGTGGTCTGAAAGGCAAGTGTCCCACTTCACTTGCATAGTCTGATTCCTATGCTGACTCACCAGCAGTCTTACTTCTGAATTTCTGCGGATACACAGGTACTGTATCTTGTGCTTATAGTTTTGTAAACAANACGATGNTGTCAGTTCCNTCAAACGCGTTAGATGCACCTTGAATGGCTAAAAACACTGGGGTACCTTTGTTTGCATCAGGTGATACAATCTGTTTGAAAAAAAAAACACACATGTCCGGCCCATGCTGTGGCTTAAAGCAGTGGTTCCCAAACTTGTTCAAGCCGTTACCCAAATCATGGTATCGATTATGTCTTATTAACCTCAATTAAAAGTTTTCGCATTTCAGGTCAAATTCTTTTGCAGTGATCGCTCATAATACAGAACAACAATGTGGTTTTGGTTTTGCGTTACCCCCGGAAGAATCGCGGATTACCCCCAGGGGTAATTTACACCCAGTTTGGGAACCACTGGCTTAAAGCCAAACCGGTTGTCAGTGGTGGCAACAAATGGTGTGATGCATCAGGATAAAATGTAATCTTCAAATAGTTTGGAGATCGTTGTGGCGAATGAAACAGGTCTGTAGTTACCAACACAACTTGTATCACCATCCTTATTTNTTCAAGTANGTACTTNAACAGTTTTCATGCATTGTTGTTGAATTTTGCCATGCATTAAACACACGCCAAACAGATCACTGAAGTAAAAGCACACACTGGTAGTAGCATTGATGATGTGCTCATAAAAATTTTCATCTTTACCAGCAGCACTGTTTAGGGGATGTTTGTGAATTAGGGATTCAAGCTTTGCATTGTCGCACATAAGATTATTATCAAGATCTTGAAAATTTTCTTGGTTGTTTAGATTTTGGTTTACAACAGCGTCAACATTGCTATTTTTGATGAATTCATAAACCTTCCAAGCGTTTTTTTCTACATTTCTGGTTGCACTCCAACCGTGAATGGGAACATGGCTTTGCTGCTTCCTTTTCTGATAAGGCGCCGTGCAGGGTACTTGCAAATACGGCTGTTTTGTGGTTTTGCTTTGCGATAGGTTCTCAATGCATATTTCAAATATTTGCGCTTTTCTTCAATATTGTCAAACAAAAGTCCATTTTTTGGCATTTTTAGCTGTCGGCAAATCAGTTTATAGAGATTTGCAATGAAATAGCTGATTGTCGAGACGGATGATGAGCAACGAAAGTAGAAAGAATTTACCCTTAAATTGCAAAAAAAACAAAGAAGTTCGACGCTTTTGTGGAAAATTTTGTTGTTTTTGTCACATTCGACGCTAATACATCACAAATTAAGCCAACGAGATTCCCCAAGACAAACCGAAATTTCCACATCTGCAGACTGGCAAGCGCAGCGTGAACTAAGACGCCTCACCCGTAAGACTGGCTGTTGGATTCCTCGGCGGTAACAGTACAGCACGGCTCCTCGAAAGTAAGAGAGAACTCGTTTCGGCGCCAACAGCAGTGCATGATCAGCACAACGTTCGCTGTGACGTGAACAAGTAAAAGACTTTGTTAAACAAAGAACATGAAATGAACTTCGGTGAAGCAGCGGATACAAACAACATGCAAATCATATGACCAACGTCAAAAAGGAGGTGGACAGACCAAGAGCAAGGGAACTTGCACAGACACATTGCTACGTTCGCCATTTTTTCACCTCTTGAAGGCATCAAGTCGCCGTGTACTGTTTACATAAAGTATAAAACCAAATGACGACGAAATAAGTTTCCTCGAAAACTTCTGCTCAAAGCGCCGCTGTCACATTCTTTGTATTCAGCAGCTTCTGCAATGCCTGCGTTGCGGATACGCACGCATTGTTCGCAAGTTTATGCATTCAGCGCTGCACGCAAAAATGTGTTATCTTTGTGTTAGCTGCAATTTATTTGCGATTACAATGGCTTTAACGCATTCCCTTACAAAATTTTATATCCTTTTATTTAACAGATCCGACACTTCCTGCAAAAGAAGAAAAAAATTGAAGTATCAGTTAATCCCGTGAGGAACTGTTAAGCACTACTGTTAAGCAAAAACCCTTGAAAAGTTGCTCAACTCACGCACTCACTAGAAAATTAATTCTTATCCAAGCCACTCGCTTTGGTCATAACTGCATCACTTACCAAATGCAATCAGGAACGCACCAAAAGCAATGGACATTACGACATAGTAACCATCCACGTTGGAAATAGTCCACGGTGTGCGTGGTGCAGGAGGTGTAGGAGGAGGTCCAGAACAAGATTTGGGACAATCACTGCAGCTACATGGGCCTGGAAAGACAGGTGGGTTCATCATTGTTGTGAAAAGCGTACACAACCAATTGGGTTTCGTGTTTCCCGTAAGTGTGCAATTAGCGTGGGTTGCAATTTTTCCGGCATTTATTATTGTACCGTCTCCATGCTGCTGGTAATTCGGTGTGTCGCGATCAAATGGGTTTGACCGTTGTCAGACATGCATCGCATGAACTGCTCAATTTGTAATGCTATTCGTAACGTTTCGAAGTACCTGGTAAATCTTCGGATCCTGGTAAACCTTAGTACAAAGCTTTGTGGACGGAATCGGCTGTTTTGCCCTTGTGATACTTCCAAACTTGAATGTTGCTAAGTGCAGGCAGAATCCTCGCAGAGTTGTGAAAGCACAGCATTGCAGGCAGATTCGTGGTATACCCCATTTCACTCTCTTTACGTAATTTTATGCTTTACTTGATTAAATAAGGCAGCGTTATAAGTTTCCTATAAGCCTAAAAAATTGGTCGATACCTGTAGCATAACAATCAGCTAATAATGATCTCTTCTTTACCGCGACAGTAAATCCCCATTGTGCATTAGTAAAATTGTGGCATTAGTGATGACTTCTCATTTTTCCGCGTAAAATCTTTTTTATCACAGAAAATCAAAAATTTTCAAAAAAGTTGGATTCCGTATACCATTATATATACCAGAGGTGGCCGGAGTCACTTTTTCAGACTCCGACTCCGCTCCTGTTCCAAAATTTTTGAATCCGGATCCGGCAGGTTTTCAAATTTGAGAATCCGACTCCTGTTCAGACCCCGGCTGCCATCACCGATCCAACCTAAATTTACCCATGTATTTACTTAAGAAATGACCACACAGACTCCTGCTACTGCCGAAATCGAAAAGTGACTCCGGATCCGGGTTCGATTTTTCACTCAATTTTGACTCCGGGTCCGGATCTGGGTCCAAAACGCAGAATCATGCCGGAGTCGACTCCGGAACTCCGGATCTATGGCCACCTCCGTTATATATTCAACCTTAGAATACTCAACATCCCCTGCAAATGCTATGACGTTTTTCAAATAGGGAATCTTTTCAACAAAAAAGTTTAAAACAACATCTTCATCCTTCTAAAAACTCTCGATTGTTTGTTTGCTTCTCTAACTTTAGTATTGCATTTCTTATTTCAGGTCCTTTTCAGGTGGTTTATTATATAGCAGGTTTTCCACAACTGCGTCGCGTGAGTCAAATTTTAGCCTGATATGAAACACTTTGCTAAAATGTTGATACATCGTGCTTTCCTCGTACGCACTCGTTGTATTTTCATTAGCTTCTAGATATTTATAGTAAGTTGACCATGCAAGTTTGAACTAAAATGACACATCCATGTATAAAAGCACATGCTTGCGTATCAGAGAAAGGAAACATACATTACGTTACCGATCGGAAGTTGAGATACCACGAGCTAATAGATTGTTACAAAGACCGTTTACGGCAGAGCAAACACAATGGTCTGAACATACCTATGATTTGGGTGACGACGATAAATGATTACGGTCCGAGGCCTGTCGAGGTTAACCTTTTTGTTCAAAATATTCACCGGGAAACGCACACACAAAGGGATAATCAAAAAGTTTCAGACCTCAGCCAACCAATCAAAAGACGGACAATGAACCCATGGGTGGATCCAGCCAGTCAGGTTAGGGGAACGATTTCGGCAATATTTGGTAGTCAAGTCTCACTGCGCGTTCACTAATGTAAGAGAGATGAAGTATACTTCACAACACTGCTGTGACAAAACAATGGACGGCAAAATTACCCCATGTCACGAATGTTGTTTTCTGAATTGTAAAAAATCGTGGTGAAAAAAGTTACTGTCTTAGGTTTTAAGGGAGCGATCGCCACAATCATTCCCCCTGGATCCGCCCTTGCCTGCACCATTGATTTATCGCGTCCTTTATAAGTAAGCTATTGTGACCAGCCAACGTGATTAACCACACAGTTAATGCAAAGAATAACCGATGAGAATTCATTGTAATCTTTGAACTAATTCCAACTAGGTACGTCACGAAAGCACATCCCTGCTGATAAGCATGCAAAAAGCAATCGAACGACTGCAACTTACCTGAACCGAAAGGTGTGCCTTGGTTACAGTCGGTCGTGGGATAGTTCATTCCAACACCAGGTATGGTGGTAAAGTTGGGATTGATTTGGAATGGTGCTTGACCATTGTTTACATCGTTCATGTACTCTATCCATTTCTGTATTCAAAAAAGGTCAAAGAGTTTTCCACAGAATGTAAATGCACTAAATCAGAGAAAACAACACCTACTGTGAACACATCGTTTCTAAAGTGAGAGACGTAGATGTCACAAAACGAAGTTCACTGAGAAAACAATTAGTCTCATCTCGTACGCTACACAAACTGTATCGTTACCTACAGTATGTAAAATTTTGCTCTAAAAATACTCACATGGGCGGTACATTTATCAGCGTATGGACCGCAAAGCAGTTTTATTGCAGGTGAGTTGGTGGAGGGACTTGAAACGTGTTTGCAAGAATTGAACATTGAATAAGCATAATCATCATTAATGGTGTAATTCAGTTGAAATACGTAAGTTTTGTTGGTAAAAGACGTGACTCGATGTAACGTGTCATCTGCACAACAAATACAATGCCATCAGCACAGCCGTTTGTGACAATACAAAACAAATTAGGAAAACTGAGTTTAATCTGCATGCTATTACTAAATCATCCACAAAATGTTGTTTGAAAAACTTCTAAATACAGCATAACCAATCTTTGAAGATTTTCTTGTTGTAAGACATCCAGTGTTTACAGCCGTTGCTTAGGAATATATACTATGCATATCTGTACATGCAGTGGCAAGCTAGAGGTTTGAGCCAGAGGGGAAATTTAGCTGAAAGAAACCAACTGGCCTCTGTAGTGAACCCACTAGCAAACACTCAGAAAAAAGCTTGAGGATATGAATCCAGATGTGGATGATTATACTAAAACCCTAAACCATTAGAAAACACTCCGAAAAACGCAAAAATACAACAACCTACTCTAAACCAAAATGATGCTAAAACCAAAATATAAGTTACGTAGGGGCCTGGTTTTATATTCAGCTTGTCAGAGGGGGTGATTTGCACCTCTACCCCCTGTCAGTTATGACTGTTTGTGCATGAAACATAAATTGGTATAATTTTCCAAAATCATTGTACATTTTAAATGTTGCATCAGACAAGAGCTTCATAATGAAGCTCCAATTGCGTGCTAAAAGTGTAGAGTTTTACAGATATTATAACAACTTACTTCCTTTTCCAAAGGCTCCAACATTTGTAAAAGAGCTCTGGTTTGTACTGCAAGTCATTTCACAGTACAGAGCAACAAAGTTCCGATAGCAAGATGGGCATCGGGATAGGTACTGGTATGGCAGCTGCAAACTGTTCTTCAAGGTTCTCAGTTGGTTAGCACTGCAGCAGGTGTATGTAGCATTTTTACCTGCCAATGGCAAACTCATTCCTGTGATTGATAAAATCATGCAGCAAGCTTCATTTCCTGTCATTACCAGAATTTATAACACAGCAAGAAACTCCTTTTTGCAATTTGACAAGTACTTCAGGTGCTAATTCTATTAAAGTGCAGTGTGATAACCAGGATATTTTGTGCTATGTGATGCATCACAGCACGTATCTGTTCGTAATTCATCACACAGTCAATGTGTAGGTTGCCTGTGTCTCACACAGAGGTTGGCAGCAGTTTTGAGTTGTAGAAAATGAGTGCTTCAAGAGGGTACATCGTAACTCATACCAGCACGAAATACAAAAATGGGTCTAATTTGGACACAAACTCACGCAAAAGAGTGTAAGTAAAGAAGGTATAAAAATTGACCATACCTTTGTGTAAATATGGACAAAGATCAAAAAGTATATCTAAACCATCCTCATCCTGGAGTTTCTTTGCTTTCCCATTATAATAACAATTAATTTTTTTGTTGTTTAATTCATTTGTGGCACATTCATCATACATAATGCAATAGCCATCTTTATGGGTGATGTTGGAAAGTGGAGGAAAGTCTGAGGCAGTGTAAGTTGGGTTTGAAGTTCCCAAATTTGAATGAAGTGAAAATTCAGCTCTTGTCTGAAAAATAGTTAAACAGCCATTCAGTCAAGTTAAGGAGAATTTTTTTGCCAACCAGAAAATTTTACAAGAAGTTTTAAGTAGCCAACATAAATTAAGCAGATTTCACAGACTTGAACAATACACAGCTATACTAGCCAGTCTCCATCTGCTTAACCTTCCTACAACTTATGTTACACTTACTGCTGTATTATACACAAATGTTCTAAAGTACACATTAAAACTGCATAATTAATGGCAATTCAGGATAAAAAACACACTATGATAAAATGTATTTTCCTGCACTATCACTTCAGACAAATCTGGTTAATCGCATACTGGAATCTCAAATTGTAGCATGTCATTGGTTAAGAAATTACTCTAGTTAACCTCATAACAATTAATTACATCATCCAGTTATTGAATCGAATTTAAGCAGTTAATGAAAATATTGATTTTAATCACACAATCCAATGTTTACTTTAAGAATGTAAACTGTGTGAAACATAGATTGAGTGAAAACGAACTAAGGTATTGCTTCAAAAGCAGCTATGTTCTTGACTTATTTTTATTGTGAAACCTAATTACATCAGGTGGGGTGATCACACATCTGCAGTGACAACAGTGAATGATTTTACTATAGTTGTTTGAAAATGATAGGTGGCTTTTGTTGTGCCAAAAATGTGAATATAAAAAGGTTAAGTACTGCAAGACAGCATGCATAACTTTAGGATTTACAGTAAAATGCCAGAACTAAATGAAGAAGTAAAATGTAATAATTTAACTTTGTCAGACAAAATCTTCATTATTGAAGAACCTGATACAAAAGCATGTCAAAGCACAGTCACTAAAAAGTTTGCGATATTGCAGTCATTGGTATCACTAAAGAATGCAATGTGGGCAATGNTATATACNAATCTATAAAACATGAGGAAAAATATGCCTGTTGCTGTAGATTAGCATCATTACAATGTTGTTTCAGTTGGAGAGGAATAAATAACCACTTTTGTTTCTGTGTGACATTTACACTAGTTCTGAAAAATCACATATTCTTGTTAATCGCATAAAATAGCTTGGTAAATAAAGATGTCATTAACCAGACTCATCTGTTACATGACAATATGAAGCCATAAACATGAAATCTTGTTTCTAAAAGCACTTGTCATACAATCGCTTTTAAGATGCTTTGAGTAAACTTTAGTCAAACACAATGTTTGTTAAATCTGGAATGAGGTGTTTATGGTCAAGCAGGATAGTTTTTGTTACTTTGTAGTTTTTTCACACAATCTACTTTATTCACTCTCATTACAATAATTCAAGACATTTTGGTATGTGATGCACTGAGTTGCTATAAATTCTCGTAGTGAACAGCATAGCCACTAATTTTGAAAACATAGTATGTTTTTGACATTTCAGCTTAGTCATAAGCCATCTTCAGGAAAAAAAAATAAAATACACCAGTGGTAAAGCAAAGTGAAAAAGCAGTTTAAAGGCATCCATACTGTATTATGTAACATAGATCAGTATATGTTGAGTAACATCACCTACTTCAAATATTTCATTTCTGCTGTCATATATTAACCACGTATGTGTATATTTTGCTATGTTCCAAGGAACTGGCAAACAAGTTTATGTTTAAACATCCACTGGAAAATTCCGAACACTCTGACAAGTGGTGTTTATATTTCATATTTGAATGTAGCTTTGCTTTTCAGACTGGCTAAATTGCCTAGTTGGTTGAGCACGCACCATCAAGCTGGTAGACTAGGTTCAATTCCCAGTGGGGTCATACTGATCACTTGAAAAACANTACNTGCTGTCTGTCTAGCTTTGTGCTTGGTGTTGATGGGAGGGTGCAAGGGAACAGTTCACATGCGGTACTGCCATTTACTTGGCACCAATGNNGCATTCATTGCAGAACCAGCCACACGGCCCATGGTGCAAGCAAGCGGAAATGGGTGACACAGACAACTCGTCGTACTCCAAAAGGAGTACAGAAATCAAGTATAAACTAAACTGAATATTGCTGTTCAAATGTTGCACACTTATGCCATCAAACAATATACACACGAACCAATTATTGAGTAAATCTCTCATAGGGCTTACAACACAGCATTTCTTGAACACCTATAACAGCCAACTGCCTTACAAGCAGTAACTTTAACCATTAACAATGAAATGTATAATTTTAGACAAAATAAATAAAGAACAATCCCTAAAAATTAAATAAAATCTTACCATGCACACAAAGAAGCAAATATTTTGAACAATCCATAATTTAATTAACCAATACACCATGATTCTGGTAGTATAACTAACCTATTATCATAACCTGCTTAAAAATATATTTAGAAGACATAAATGTGACAAGCTAAATATGAAAAACTTTTGCACCTTTAAAATATTTTCTTGAAACTTCAAAACACAATATTTATTTATTGAAATCTGTTAAGGATGGCTCAAAGTCAAATTAAGTCACTTAATAACAATAATTCTAATCAGGGTTGCCAACCTGACTTCACAAAAAAAAGCTAAACCTAGTTCCAAAGAAGTCGGAAAAGACCAGATAGCAGTCATAAAACATACAAATATAAAACATGCATAACCAAACACAAAATAGATATTAAAACTGGTCAAAAACATAAATGTAATATTCCAACCTTCAGAAGCATTTTCTTTCCCCACAATTATGCTGATGTGTGTTTCTTATTAAATACATGAAGAACTTTTAAGGCAGGAGTAAAATGTTTGCAATATTCTTTGGACCTTGCATGGTCATAGACTCTCACCAGAAGAAATTTGTAATGAATATGCAGCTCAGAAACTCATTTGTCAGGGTCAAGCCTGTCTGACTGAAAAGTCAGAAAAAGCCAAATTTTGTCTGGAGTTCATTGAAAACGGGCTAGAATTTTAAAATCTAGCTTTAAAAAAAGCCAAATGGGCAACCCTGATTCTAATAAGCTTGGTTTTTTGTCTTGCATCAAATTAGTGTTCTCAATTTGGGATGCTCATGCCTATTTGAGGCAAAAGACTTGGGGGATTCCAATGCCTATGCCGCATCACATTATAAGAAGTTTTGCATCACAGACCTAATTACAATATTTTTGCAAGGTTTAGGATGTGGATTTAGTACAAGAATCATGTCTAGAGTAGCAATACTATCATAACATAATGCAGATCATATCATCCCATTTATTTATTTTAAGATCAAATCAGAAGGTACGGTCCTTCCTAACCCTCCACTGGGGCACCTGTATGGATAATCTCTGTGTCTTTTAGGTGCCTCAGCGTTCGTTGTCTTGAATAGTACATCTGGTGAAATGAACTCAGTACCGCCAAATAAATCTGTCTATCTATCTATCCGCTAAACGCGGCCTTCTCAAAGTTCCTCCCCAGCCAAATTAATTGCCTATTCCTGCATACTGCAGAAAGCTTCTGGAAATTAGTCAGAAAAGATAGATATCCCAAACCACAAGATTTTGCGCAAAACACTGGACGATAGTCTCCAACTGCTGCCACTAACACTGGTATTGATAAAGCAATGATATGTTGGAGAAGTCTTGACCACAAGCATCCCACTAATAGAGATTTGTAAGAAATTGCTATTTGCTATTGTGTAGCAATTTTGATGGTGTATTCACTTACCTTCCCTTTTTAGTTTTAAATCTTGTGAACATGTTGTTT
>JGI24158J21664_10012064_pt1 | contig 11467 bp, 4 predicted proteins | sample Ectturendosymbi3_FD_21664 | JGI IMG/M metagenome (IMG submission 21664)
GAAGCACTCTGCCGGTGCAACGCATCATTTGAATTTTTTCAGTACGTAACGTTTGTCGGTATCCCGTTTCTAGTTCCGCTAAATCAGAAGGAAAATGACAACTGAGTGCACCGGATTTTGTGATGAAACAATAGTCTTTGTGACGTAAAAATTAAGCGCNTTGCTCATTGTGATGAATTAATCCNGACAAACGCCTTTTAACTATAGCATTAAACCTGATCTACTGACAACAAGCAAAAGCAAGTTACGTCATCTATGCCGCGTTGATTGCTCAGTGACACGCTTAATACGAAGCGTGACGTTCATATTGACGCAATATAGCAACAAATCAAATCAACCTCAAGATGATTTTCAAAATACGTGTGTCTTTATGCCACTTTAACATTTTTGTTGTAAAGTAGCACAAAGTCAGTCAATGAAAAGAGCACGCAAATTAGTGCATTGTTCACTTTTAAACAACAAACTTTGAACATGTAAAAACACTTTGGCGCTATGAGCAAGAAGTCACAAAAGTTGAAACAACAGCCCTTAATCCACTCTTCATTACCAAGACGAGAAGCAAAATAAATATTCTACATTAATTACAGTTTCCAAGTTGTTTGGGGGATTATTGCACAAAATTTGCCTCTTCCAGATCTGCCACTGATGCGTTGGCACTCACAAAAAATGACAAAAACGTTTAACAAAATCCACTTATTGTTCTATTAAATAAACTGCTAAAATGTTGAAAAGCTTTCTGGCCACGAAAACAGCTGGAAAAAAACTTATTTGTAAGAATTTCCGCTTGAAAGCGTTGAAACCAGAAATTGCAGTTGAAACAGACGTCAAGATTGAGTTTTTTTACGAACAGCAGCGCAACAAACATTCACACGCATCCACTCCCCCCTCCCCCTCTAACACGCACCTTGTGCTGGAGTCTTTCGCTTTCCAGTTTCTTTTCCTCCTCCTGCGCAGCGAGCGCCTGCTTCTCGTTATGCATCAGTTCACCCAGTTTGTTCTCATACAAGGCGTTCGCCTTATTCCGCTGCAGAGATAACAAGCTTGAATACTTGCCGGTTTTTTGGAAGGTTTAGATGGTAAACTATATTCAGTGCGGTTTCCAGGTCTGTGGTGGTATTATTCTTCAGCGCACGGAACACAAAGCACGTCAAAAGTGTAACAAACGATTATTGGGAGCTCAAAGCCCACATTTGTCGTCCTTGCCCTTTTAACCAAAGTTATTGAAATGCCGGCACATGAGGGGTGTAACTGCACGAAAAAAATCTAATCTTAACAGTAACTGTGACAACAGTAACTGTGACAACCTGTAAAAAACGCAACACTTTCACCCAGTCTCTGCTGCAACAGGCTGCAAATGGGAAACAAAACCTAAAACTTCACGGACAACACCTGAAACGGCAATTGACTGCTAACCATGTGGTTTGTGTTGATGGCAAACCCCTAAACCAGGGGTCGGGAACCTTTTTTAACGAAAGAGCCATTCTGCTTCATCTTCTAGCAGATATGACCAGTGAAGAGTCACAAAACGTTTTATTTTTCATGCGAATTGGTAGGAGCATAAACTGAATTGCAATCAACTTAATTCTAACAATAATCAAATGCAAATTAAATTCAAGCTTTGTCAAATCCAGAGAGAGCCACCTCAGAGGAGCAGCCAGCATGCCGCAAGTTACCGACCCTTGCAACACTCAACGACCTCTGTCTAGGGAGAGGCCACAAGAAAAGGTGACAAACGTGGGTCTTTCTGAAAAGTATTCAGAAAAAAAACTCTTCCATTAAAGGAATTTATAGATGGAACCGGTTTTGTCGCTACCAGGAATAAACACCAGCCTGCAAGTTGCATCAAAGCTGGCAAAAATGGCTCACCGTATCTTCATCGATCAGTCGAAAATCTAAGTAGACAAGATGTGAGAGATAAGCGACTGTGAAGAGCTTGTAACCGGTGTCATCGCAGACAGGGTTCCCGCTTAGGTTGAGTGTCCTCAACTGCTGGAACCTCCTGAGATATATCAACTGCAACGAAATATCGTAAATACACACTGCGTTAAGCAATGGGCCTCAAGAAAACGCAGGCAAAGTCCAGACGTTTAAAATGGATAAATTCACCGCAGACGTTTGCTCAAAAGAAAGGTTTATTACAGTCACCTTCTATTAATGTTGAAATCACTAATTTAGTTTCTTCGATTTGAAGAAACACTCACGTTATCCAGTTGATCAACTTTGTTGTTGCCAATCGAAAGAACATGTAGTTGTGTGAGAGCGTCCATGTTCTCCAGGCGCGATATTCGGTTGTTGAATAACGTTAAATCTTCTAGTTTTGTTAACTTCTCTAGTCCTTCGATGACTTCAATGTTATTAAATGAAAGATCTGACAGAAACAAATTCATTTGATGATCACAGAAAAAAACACATGTCCGTACTCCGCTGTGACCAAAACAACATTTTTTTATTTTGACCCACCTTCAAGCAAATAAAATTACATCTGGTAGAACATGAAATTAAAAGTCATCTTATTTTGCTATTTGCTATACGCAGAACTGGAGATATCGTAGAGTGGGTTTTCTTTTAACGAAGTGAACGTCAAGAAGCCATGGACAACTTGATTAGATCAAACACAAGGTTAAATCTAACGTAGCCTCATTAACAGATTAAAAAAATTTAATAAACACAAAACGTCCCCAGACTCAGGCGTGCATAGCGCACCAAGCGGCATACTAGCCAAGTTGTTTAATTCGATCAGCTATGTCCAACCCAAATGGCTTACTGAGCCAAAAATCAGGTCACTGTCTTACCCAGGGCCACATATTGAATGACATATTAAAATGAGGGCCGCACATTAAACGGCTTACCATTGATCTTAGCAAAGTAAATTTAGCTTAAGCTAATGTACTGAAAGCATTCGAATCATAACTGCAGTGGTAACAGACGTAATGAATAGGCATTGCAGGCCACCTGCATCAAAAATGTCAAATTCAAGATTATAAAAATAAGGGCAGGTTGTCAGTATATAGGATACTTCGCTACAACGAACACCTGAACTGGACTGCACAAAACCTTTGACTGGGCGCAGAGTGGACATAGCTGATTTCGATGAATCACAAGTTTCAGCTTCAGTTAGTAATTCAAAAGTTTTTGCAACCAGGTTTTAAATAAAGGTTGCTTGACTTGAACATGCGACAGTGCATCTGACCTTTTGCTAATCTGCTTATTTCAATCAACAGCTTTATATTCTATTCCTAGTTTAAGCCAACAGCAAATGATTAACTTCTACCCATTGCTTTATTTTGCGACACAATCTCCAGTGTTTCGTAGCCCAGTATTGTGTGGTACATTAAAAGAATCTTGCGGGCAATGTAAAAAGTCGTTTTTTGAACATCCACCATGATTTTAATGGAATGACGCAGCCACCATGACTTCAAAACAAAAACGTTCGTGCTGCTGAATTTGATGTCTTTTCAAGACTGCCAGATTTTATGCTTTTCTGGTATCATAGGTTAGTTTCACAAAACTTACTTTCACAAAAAGGGCCACATATTGAATGACATATTAAAATGAGGGCCGCACATTAAACGGCTTACCATTGATCTTAGCAAAGTAAATTTAGCTTAAGCTAATGTACTGAAAAATGGTTCACGGCCCCTCTAGAACTAAAGCATAAAGACATACATTTTTATACGTAATATATGCAAACAAAATAGGACTGCACAGAGAGATGTATTTAGCGACAGTGTGAAAACTGCACATATCCACAGAAAGATGAATAAAATAGACAACAATGCTCAACAAGCGCTACATTTGACAGCAAAACACAAAAAAAGTCTTTGCTGTGTACAGTGAATTATTTGTTTTCACCGTGGCCAGGATATCGACAAACTGCAAGGTTTTCTGATCAAGGTGCTCTATCAAATGTATCTCATAAGACCAATATATAATAAATCAACACAAACTCACACATTCCGAAACAGAAAAATTAGGAATGAAAACACCAGAAATCAAAGTAATAGTTACATTCATCAGGAGCTAATAAACATGAAACTTTTGCTCACTTAGTACTGAGAGGACATGAATTCCTGAAAGGTTTTGCAAAAAATACGTAAAGGTACAGCCTTCAGGCTTTGTTCCACGTTAACCCAGTAGGAAGCTCCCCTATACAAAACTGACTTTTTTCTGCACTGCTTAAAATTCCTTGAATAAAGCAATTTTCCATATTAGCGAATCTGGTTCCATAAGAGTTAAAAGAAGTCTGTTGAAAAACCTCATTTTATATTTTTGGTAATTTACCGTATTTTGCCGTGGTGGAATTTGTGCATAAATTTTGCCAATTTGAATGGATAAATATTGTTAGGTTTCAATATAGTTTTTGTACAAAGGAGTTAAATGACATCTAAATTTGCTAAAGAGCGTTATAGGTAATATATCGTTTTGTAATACTGACAATGTTTGTAGAACAGAGTTATTGGCTTTGCCATATGAAATAACAGAATATTGTAAGTGACAATGCACGAAACTAAAGTATCATTATCATTATCTCGATACTCCAACAGGAACAAATTTATGAATTGGAAACAAAATGTGAGATGCATAGACAAGTTTTCTTTCAAGCAATTGGATGTTGGAGGGACATTCCAATCTGCTATCTATTAACACGCCCAAATATGAACGTATATCGTTTCCTGCATTGATACATTGTTGATGTAAACATTGAAAGAGGTCAACTCAGTAGGGCTGCACAAGGATGTTGTAGACCTGGTCATTATGCAAACTGCCTTTGAATATACAATTAATTGATAATAATTCATTTTGAGGCATCCACCTACATCAGTGGTTTTTAAACTTTTTTGTACAGCAACCCATTATAACAACCCACTTATATTCAAATGACACTATCTAAAACTCAAATAAAGCTAATGTAATACAGCTGTGCACATAAAATACCAACTCTCAACCCCTCCAAAAATGGTTCACGGCCCCTCTAGGGGTTGCGGTCCCCAGGTTGTAAACCACTGACCTACATTAACCAGTTCTGAATTTACCAAGTCTTGCAGAATATGTCAATTTCTGAGACAAACCAAGATAAATATCATCTGCACAAAGCACCGTTTTAAAAGGAGAGAAATTCAGAAGATCATTTGCATGTACACGTTATAAACAAAAATGGCCCTAAAACTGATCCTACAAGAAACAAGCGCTAACTGAGATCTGGCACTTTCAATACGATTTTAAAATAACTAGAGAATAGTATGACAAAGTTCATGTACAATTTAATTTTTAAAGTGGAAGAAGAATAATGCAGATATAATGTAGATCAGAAGTGGGCAATTAATTTGGGGGCCACTTTAACAAGTTAATGTTTTGCGGTGGGCCGTACGTTCTAATGAAATAGAGACAAGTCTCAGTTCAAGTTAGCCTCAGCATCAACACTAACATTTACTATGATAAGATAAAGGAAATTTCAGATTTGAAGATTTTTTAGAATGCTTCCACAGGCCACTGAACATGCTGTGGTGGGCCGCTAATTGCCTACCCCTGATGTAGATCATCATGAGCAAAATTTACCAGTTACTTTAACTAATCTCTGATTCAGCTTTTAGAAAATATTTAACTTGCACAAAAATAATTAGAACAAAGTGAAACTTTGAAGTCCTACAAAGTCATAATATACGCAACAACACAAAAACTGAAGATTTAAATATTATTTTTCAGATCTTTTCAAAATCAATTTGAAAAATCCTGCTGTCTAAAAACGTTCAGCAGCATCACATTTAAGTCTATTGTTACCATACTGCCACATCAAATACAATAAACAGCTTTATGAACTTCAATAAAAAGAAACTATGGAACACAAAAATGCAAGTTNAAATACACCTGCTCTGACTATAAACACCTCAATGCTGATTTAAATGTTATCATCAAAAAACACATCGAATTCATAAGGAGGCANATCATGGTACTTACCAAGCCACCGAAGATTAACCAGGCAATCTAAACCTTCAATTTTTTCAACAATGTTATTGTCCAATTGTAGTTTTGTAAGCTTTGTAAACTGCCACAGATTGTCAATTTTGAGTACATCTATAAAAATAAATAAACAACAAGTAACATACTTTGAAAAGTTTGCACAAGTTTATGATGGCAGAAGCTTTTTACAAAAATCAAAAACTTTCGATTTTTTAGCCACAATCTGGCAGCTTCTCTACGAATAAATTGCATGTTTTTGTGTTTTAGGTTGGATTGAAGTGCACAACTTAACAATATAAGCATTTAAACTGCAATGCTTCACATTATGGTTTTGATTGTTTGATAATATAATACTTACATCTCCAAAAAGCTGGTATTTATTGTACAAAAACATATATTGCTGTCTGAGAAATACATCTTACTTTACAGAAGCTAAATGGAATATTTTCAAGTATCTCAATAAAACCTATAATGACATGATGCACAAAACATAACCACTGCCAACAGCAAGAGCATTGAAGATTCACTTCCATTTTTACCAAAACTGTTGAGTTGTGAGGTTAGTTTCTGATGTAAGCTTGAAACTTACGGACTGATTTTGAGAAATTATTGCAGAATTTCAATGGAAAAACAGTGGCCAACCAAAAAATCCATTCAGAATGCTAATACATCTTCATCACAGCCAAAAAAGTTACTGCCTTTTGAGAATGTGTTGATACCAATAAATCACTTTCATTGTAAAGTAATATAGGGTTTTAAAACAATGTTGACAACAAAAATTACTTAAACATACCGTAGTTGGAAATATCCAGGTGACAACAATTTAATGCAGTCATTTTGTGACATGGAAATGCAGTATGAAAAATCAAAATAGTAATTTTGTATTATCAGAACAAGCTCTATACTTAATTTTTCATGATTGCAAACATTTGTCATTTTCAAATGATTTGCTATGTATCCAACACATACGAAAGGAAGTTTGTTGAGTTTGGCCACGGTTCACTTGTTAAATTTATCAGCATGTCACGTGCATTTAATTTTGGTTGCACTGCTAATTTAATCCTGGTTCAGACTGATATATGTAAGCTCAACAACAGAGTCACATTTCTCCCTGCTTTATCAAGTTGCTCAAATACATGTCATTAAAAAACTGAAAAACTATTAAAAATTATGTTGAAAGAGTTTTTTGGAATTCGCAGTCATCTCTCAGTTTGCAAATAACTCAATTAACATGAGAAAACCTGCTCAGAAAGAAAAAACTTCAGTTCAGGCTGGAATAGGAAACAGGGCAGGTTGAAGTAGATATCAACATACACTTTTGTTTTAACGCTTTCAGATGTCTATTGCTTAATACTATTGCTAGACTCATCACCCAAGTGTGAATAAATGAGTCCTGTTGATGCGGCTAACAGTTTTATTGAATGAATCAAATACACTTAGCAAGGTTTCAAAACAAGGCACTACTCAGCAAAATGCATCCACTGAGCACTTCCAATAATTACACTTGCAAACATAGTAGCTTATGTAATTATCTCATGTAGTAGTCCACAAAAGTTCAACTACAGGGTCATTTGAGTACTCTGAACAAACACACTTTGACCTATCAGTTTCATAGAATATAATTTAGAAAACTTTCTCAAGCACTAAAACATTTGTTGGTTTCCTGAACCGTTCACTGCAAAAAATTATAAATCTACAAGGCAAACCAGGCAACAAATTACAGACTAACAACTTAGCCTTCAGTATGCTTATAAAAATTGGCATTAAAAAAACAGCACTACCCCTCTTTTATATGGACACGTTGTTAGCAAAGTGTCAATATGTTAAGTCAAGTATACTACTCATTTTTACAAGAGTGGGCAAACTGTGGGCAACCAGTGGCAAACTGCAGCTCACGACGACTCACCAACAAGGTTTGTACGGCTCTTCTAGCTGAATAGCGATATCTCAAATTGATAGAGAGTTGTCGCCTCATATTTAGTGTTTGTTTCATATATCAACGTTTTTACATGAATTCATAAGGTCAGTTGCCAAGTAGTCTAGCGATGTGACGTAGGGCGTTTTACGTGAAACTTGAATTCTTTACCACATTTGCTTTGACACTACAAACTGACTTTGTGACTGAATGATGTTTTAGGTTTTCTACAAATGAAAAGTTTGCCCATCCCTGTAAGTAGAAAGCTCAAACCAGCAAAAACAATGCAGAAATCTCAAACAAGTAAAAACAAAATTTACAACTACAAATAATTTTGTGATGTATTAAATATATCAAAAATTTATGCATGGCCAATAGAAAAATTTAGTATAAATTGCTATAAAATAAAGCCAACTATTAATGAAGGTTGCTTTGAGTATAAAGGCTTGAAAGAGTTTCTTACAGAAAACCCTCCCTATAATAAATTGGGCAAACGTTGGCCTACACTTAAGTGAATAGATCAACCAACAACATGAAAAAGACAAGAAACATCAACATAACCAAGGAGTCATTGACACTCAAAAATCGTCATTAAAACTCCTATATCCACAGCAACTAGTGGGATAGAATGAGAATGCACAATAGTTAACAAACGAATGACATGAAAGATAGTTAAAAAACACAAGCAGCCATATGCCTTTATCATGAATTACATTAGAATAAAGCTTAGATTTGCATTGTTGAGAAGCACAATTGCTATAATCTGAAGTTTTTGAGGCAAATCAAATGACGCAAAACTCCAAGATCTCATGGACACTGGATTTCATCTCAATCTGCAATTCAGCCTAACATTATTATAAGTTGAACTGTAGCCAACTGCATTAATATCATACATCATATCAGTTAATGATGATCAAATGCTGCTTGACCCTACAGGTTTTTATGTATGCTTTAATTTTTGTCCGTGAATTTTCCGATATATGTGCTTTCGACCTGTTCGTAATATTTTATTATAAAGTTACTATGTATTCTACTGCCTATATGGGTAAATTATGTTACAATTATACAAAAGTTACAAATATGTAAATCAGATAATTGCTTCTCCAAATATATATTGATTGATTTTAAACAATGCTCAAAAGGAAAATGCATTCAGCAAAAACATGATTACACAGCAAACAGCTAAATAATTGTGAATCAAACCACAAAAAATTAAGCTTAAAAGAAACCACCAAGAAAGTGAATAGCTGATATATAGAAATCTGATAAGTAAACACAAGAAGCATACTGTAAGGTCATCAAAAATTGACTAACTAGTAGTACATAAAACAGAACAACTCTTCTAAATAGATGAACTTATTCAATTATACTATATATACAGTAGTCTCCGCTTATTAAGCCCACCTCGAGACCAGGCGATTTTGGGCTTATCAATGGGGTGGGCTTATTAAGCAGTGGACATTTTTTCTCCACTCTCATACGCATAAATGCGTATGGCCAACCATACTGTCACTAAAAATTGCTAAATCTATTAACACTGTACACAACAATTACAGATAACAAGCAATTTTCTTTGTTTGTTACAGTAAAACAATATTCATTTCCATGCAAAAACAACAAGAATAAGTTGCCTCATTGGTTGTTGCTGGCATAGAAACTGTTGAACAAGGCCATTTCATTTTTTGAATTTACCTTGAAAATAAATTATACACTACAGAGCCCCAGTTATTTTGCGTATTGATTTTAGCACAAATAAATGATCTATGACAAAACAGTTGAATTAAGAACTGGGTCTGCAATGCAACGAAGTGTGAAACCGTCAAAATCAAGACAAAGTGTGAGTTGCAATGCTTATTCACCCAATTTTATGCAAATGTGTTTGCAAATTGCTTTATTAAACAGGATTTTGAGTTTAATAAAACTTTTTTTTTATTACACGAATAAATGGAGTAATTCTAGACCAGAAAATTTCGGGCTTATTAACCATGGGCTTAATAAGTGAGGAATACTGCATATATATTAAACCCAGGCAAGCGTGATTTGTAAAAGACATAAATAATGATTGAAACTGTTGTAAAATCGCAAAACTTAAGACAACAAAATATTAAGTATTATATTCCGGGAACCTCATAATGAATTCTAATGTGAAACTATTTTTACCATTGTACATTGAATTTAAGTTATTGTGCAATCCTGTTTTCTAAGAGTAGAATATTACCAGAGGGCAATATCATGAGGAATCCAGCAATAAGCTATCCTACCTGAAAATATACCTTACACCCCAAGTAAGTCCATCCCGTAATTAGCAATACACAAACAAGTTATTAACACCATGATTCATCATGGAACACCATTATTCATCACCGAACACCATTATTCATTACCACTACAAAAGGGAATACAAACAGCCTAGGATGATCTTTCCTGCAAAGGTTCACTCAATACCCTGCTAAACACTAAAAGCCCTTGGAACCACTTTCGGCTACTTGCTGTGCAAGAGAGCCATACTGCTGTCTGGTCAGAAGCATTCCCTGTTACCACTGTTGGAAACCTGCTCAGCCCTGATGAGCTTTGTATTGCAATCGCCCTCCAAACCGGTGCCAAAATCTTTGAAAGCACAAAATGCTGCTGTGGCAAGATCATTTTATGAGCTGGGGCTCCAGTCCATGACCTCTCCTGTACTAAAAACACAGGCCACTTCCCCAGATATTCATCCACCAACTTAATTAAGACCACTGGCGTGTACAGCAAGTCCACCACCCCTTTTTTGAGTGGCCTCACTGATATGTCTTATTGATAGCCTGGTGACCCAGCCCAGAGAGTGCCAGTGGCTCTACCAGTGCCTATCCATGGCTGTGATCAAAAAGAAGATGCTGCCAGCATATTCAATTGGCCTACTATGCAAGTTTGATATAATATTATATATTGTTCTTTTAGTTGCTTTTTTTCACTGACCAGTATCACTGCCCACCACTTGCCCCTGCATCAATGTATGGCAATTGCCTTTCGAATCCTCGTTTTTTCTGTACGTTCCTTATTCCCTCTGTTGTGCAGTGTTATTTAAACTTCGTGCAGTGGTAAAATATCTTGTCAATGGCAAAGCCTATAATGATGAGATTTCAGCGTGGTGTTATGTTCCACACTGCTTGAAACCTCTGGGGCAAGTATTTTTCTAAAAAATACACAAAAAAGTTGTTAACTACAGTAGAGTAGTATATATGACAAGAATTTACTGTGCAAACGTCTTACAACAAAAATAGAAAACACTTGCACAAATTCAACTCACACAACTATACACTGCTAAACACAACCACACATTCCTTTTCACTAACTTCGAAAGTCTAGCCGAAGGCTCAAAACATCACAGTAATCTATTCCTTCTTGCTTAGCAATTTTTCCAGCTTCTTCTTCAGGACCCTGCTCTTCAACAGCCTTCCTTAACATTTCATCATCAATAACAGAAGGCTCAACAGTGTCATATAATCGACTCATTGTTGTTTATCAATCTTCAAACTCAGACAAACTCTTGTACGATCAACTGAATAGTGACAAGCAAAAGTTTTTGGTCAATCACAAGCTTTATGTGTTTTGTTA
>JGI24158J21664_10012065_pt1 | contig 11466 bp, 7 predicted proteins | sample Ectturendosymbi3_FD_21664 | JGI IMG/M metagenome (IMG submission 21664)
ACTTATTGTGCATGGGGTATCAAAAACTTTATAGATTACAACCTCATACAGTGCAAACTGAACAGATATACATCAGTGAGGCACAATTCTGTAAGATACTCCAAGATGCACATTTCAAGAAGGTCTCTGAGATGTTATGATAGATCCCACACTTCTAATTTGTCTCTATGGATAGACAGAATCGCTTCTGATACAAACTATTTTTACAGAATACAGACAACAAGAAAATTTGCTAATGCGAGTTATGAGCCACATTATGCCGTTGCTGAGACACGTCTGATTTTTCTGCACATTTGCAAGATGGTTTTGCAAAACAATCGGTGTTTTTGTGCTTTTGGATGTGTTGTAAGAGATATTAACAGCGTTGAAACGACCGCAATGTTGTCTTCTAAGTGAAGTGCCTTGTGAAAGATGATTATCAGGCATAAAAATGCTCAGGAAATGCAAAGTGTTTTGAAATCAGTGTAAAATTCTTTCGGTTATAGAGCAAATTCATCGTCTAACGACAACAATACCAACCGATTTAGACGAAGCGCTATGTCAGTTCATTCGACAGATGCTTGTCGCCATGCGACAGAATTGGTGGGTGCAGAGATACGGAGTTTTTGTCATAGCATGCCCAATTTTACTTTGCAGAAAGGAGAGGGTTTTCTTGATTCAGTTGTTGAAAAAGCCATCATCAAAATGCAGAAGAAAACTCAACGCCATACGAGAGGCTTAGCCGCGCAGTTTATCGATTTTTGCACACCTTAGAATATCAACACATCAACTGCACGCTGGAATGATATTTACTACGTTGTTTCTACCCTAGCATAAGGAATTTTCGCAAAAAGTTTTTAAAACGCCGTCAGAGATTATTTCAAAAAATGTTTACCCTGATACGAAAACAGCATAGTATTTTTCGAAAACTCGTCAGAAAAATTTTTTGTAAAATTGCGTTGGCAAACGCGACATGTTTTCAATAAGTTCTTGAAAATTATGTGAAAGCCCGACAAACGAATGAAAATTGAATTACACATAAGCAAATGCTAGCTGCAACACTCAGCACTCCTGTAATTTNACTGTATTGCAAATGAGCGAATGTAGCATCTTTGGTTTTGCCGTAATTTTTCCGGTCCTGNNTCAGTGATTTTCTACTGCACCGCCTGGTGCCCGGATACTTGCAAGGAAAACTTTGTTTCANCAGCAATACCTAAAAACGCCCTTCTGAATGAACGAACCTTAGCATTGGAGACAGTGTTTTTGGTAAGAGCTGCCGTCACGGCTTTCATCATATACCTAAACACCAAAAAGGAGCGAGTGATCAAAGCACATTGGTGATTGGATTTGCGTGTTGCTTTATACTCCAGGAATAAATGTTGAAAGCTCATACTTTTTTCACATCTGTTAATGTAATTCTGGTCCGTTTTGCAAATGCTGTTTTGCCCAATCGGACGTGTTGGAAAAAATACTTGCAAAACCATGCCGGATTTTACGTAAACGTTTGACTTGCTTTTACCAACGTCGATTTTCTGTTATGCTACCAGAACATTTGCAAGACTGGAAATAATTTGCATAACTTTGAGTAAGTTCACGTTACACGGAACAGTTTCACAATAAATATCAGAATTGTTTAATTGCGTTCCCGATAGATTTAACGGTGTGTGTTGAAGAAGGGGAGACCGGGTAGAGTTGTTACGAATTTCACTCAAATTACTAGAACCACCAATGTACAATAGCTGCAGCAAAGAAAATTTGCAGAAGTTTTGCTACATCCTTCAGCTAATAAACCTAGCAAACAAACCAGAAATATTCATACGCTGAGAAATTTCATTGAACGAAAAGTGAGGTGGTGTCAAGTGTTACAATTGACCACATGGACGGGGTATACTGTTACACACCACGGGGCAGGGCCGGCCTTAAGCCTATGCAACCGATGCAGCTGCATTGGGCCCCGCGCCTCTGGGGGTCCTGCGCCATGGTGTTTGGGTAGATTATTCATTTTGCCAGATACATCTTGCGCTTGGGATTTCAGTACAAACGCCATATAAATAATTTATATTGTTAATTTATATTGTTCATTGTTAACAAAGAACGCTCTCTTCAGAACTAGCAAGTTTCCTCTCGAACGTTAGCAAATGTGCTCAATTCTTGTGTTAGTGCTGTACTACATATTTGCGCTCCACCTCGATCGTAACACGGTTGACCGAACACGATGACGACATTAGATCACTGCTCAGAGGGGCCCCGCGCTTAGGTCTTGCATTGGGCCCCGCGCCCAGGTCTTGCATTGGGCTCCGCATCTACTAGGGTCGGCCCTGCCATGGGGTAACCTGTTGCAAGAACGTAAACATGCAATTATTGCAGGAATAAACCTGTAAATTCACATGCAACAAGACCTCAAAGAAATGAGAAGCCATACGTTCTGATAGGGAGCTGAACATTCACATTTTAAATGCCTGTCACCAGGCATAGTTTTCTAACTGCAAACACATTCAAGTTAAAAACAACACATGCTCAGAAGCTGCAAGAAAACGAAAGTAAAGAACGCAATCAATGCAATAAACAAGCTCAGTCACTGCAAGCATACAGAAAAAAGTCACGTAGTTACAGGACTAAGATGCAGTGGCACTGCAAATCACAATAACAGTGTTTTAATCCTGAAAAATATCACAAACATATAGGCCACTACCATCACTACAAGATGTGACCAACCTGTGCGTTTTATGCACTTCACCCACATCTCACCAAGGGCAGATTTAGAGTAGAAGTCACTACNGACTAAAATATGGACATCTGNGGTGACTTTCTTTCTTCTCTGCTNGAGAGAATTGGTCCTCNAGGTTTGCTACAAACGTCTGCAACTCTTTGATTCTTTTAACATCTTCTCAGTAGATAATGTCAAGATAACCGAATGAAGTTTTCGTGACGATGGTGCTTTTTTTAACTCTCGGAACGGCTTTAGGATGAGGATGGATCATCACTCATGCATGTCACGACACCTGGGGCATCCTAATTTTTCTGGTAACACACCTGATGGCATGTTTTTATTTATGCAGCTAGAACAAAAGACAGGGGGTATGTTGATACATTGTGTAACAACATGCCCCAAACGTGTCTTGGAACACTCATCGACGTTTTCACAGAAAACCACATAGATATAACTCTGAATGTTGCTAGCACAAGTAAATGCATGGAAGGCATTTTTAAGCAAGATTAATTTCACCAGGTGAAAGCCCTTAACAGCTTAGTAACAATTTTTAGCCAGCCCATAAAAATTACTTTACATACCCTAAAACACATAAATCCTCGTAGCACCGCCATAACGTGTTGAAAACCAAAGTTTTTTTGCAAGCATGCAGCTCTTGGATGTGGGAATTGCCTGTGTTAATTCAAGCGGACAACCAGCATTTTAGACGTTATGGGATTTGTAACAACTTACCCTTGTAACCACTCTGCCCGGTCTCCCCAACTTGGTACAGTCTACTCAGAACTGCAATACTGCATCACGCCAACGTATTCACGATGTTAGCTCAATTTGTTGGCATTTACAAACTGAAAATTGGTCATTGCCGCAATCTTTTTTTGCTTTAATGGAATAACTTGAATGTGGTGATAATATTATCAGGTGCTATTTTTTTCCGAGCGTCAAAGCCGTATCTTGTTCTGTAACTTTTACAAAAACTTGCAATAGGTTATGCACACAGCCAAATACGCTGAAGTCGAACCAAACTAAAAAAATGTCATCTATTGACATATACGCAAAAGCAAAAACTGGAGCTACACATGTACTGACTGAACCCAGTGCAGCATTTGTTCCAAGCATTCAACTCACTTTTACGCAGCTTTACTAGCAGCAGTAGCCTATATTTCCCAACCCGAACTGCTTTAAGATTGTTGATGATGTTGGTTTTTCCGAACTCAAGTGGAACCGATCGTTCAGGTCAAAAGCAACTTGAGCTAAATCTTTCCTAATGCTGCTAGATTACCGCAAAAAATCATCCAAACTCAACACAAAACAGTGAAAAGAGCAGTTACTACCAATGTGTGCTGACGGAAAAGCTCTTGCGAACTTTTTCCTTTGGCTACCACTCACGCCAAAGTAGTGAATAGCGGTAACAGTGAAGTGCGGTAGCTCGCTACCGCATGCGTTATTTTTTCAAAAAAGAGCGACGCTACCGCTATCGCTCCTGGAAAATTAGCTCGCTGCAGTAGCTCGCTATTTTAGTAGCTCGCTACTGTCCACCTCTGCTGATTTGAAACTTGCGTTGCCTTTTGTGCTGGCTTCAAACACGCGAGTTGTTTTGAGTGTATTCTCCCCGCAAATCACGCAGGCTAGCGCCCTTTGCTTTGTGTACGAGCCAAAGTTTGTTTGTTCTCTATTTTAGCTAAAAGCATTTTATGCTTAGAGGTTTTTCACAGTACTGCTTAGTTAAAAAGTCCCAGTCGACCGTGCTGCAAATGTGCAATTTGAAACCGAGTGTATGTTGCACGCTTTTTTCGTTTCGATTCTATTAATGGTGCGTATGTGTGCTTACAGGAAATGCGTTATAATCGCTACGTGTTTTGACCTCCCAAAGTTATATGCATTTAAAACAATTCAAAGCGTTTCCGTCAGGGGCGCAGCCAGGAATTTTGTTCGGGATGGGCCAGTCACTGACGTTGTCAGATTTCAAACTTTAGTTATTTTGCACAAAGATCATTTTGATGTCACTGGGTCAATTGCAACATGATATGACGTCAAATATCTTCTACCAGTCGGCATCGATAAATTTTAACAAAAACAAGAAAACGTTTGTTTTCGCAGTGATCATTATCAAGCAGTTCTTCACCAAACAGTTTTCAATGAACATTAAGAGTAGCGGAAAGCGAAGCGCCGTCTAACGTTGTCCTCGAGAAAATCACTGATTATGCCTATTGATTAAGTCAAAATCAATAAAAGTATGTAAGTGGATTCACAGGAACAAATCAGAGGGTGCCAAAAGCCAAAAATACCTGGGAGCACAATTAAAAGGTAGAATTCAGACTGCGTTTCTTTTCGAACAACTAGTCGATATCCATCTCAGGATCAACTGTCACATCCCGATTGTACGTCAAAAATGCCAATCCATCAGACGGTTTTGTCCAGGCCCGCAACCAGCTTGGAACACCAGGTTGGGCGAATAATTTTCTGAGAGGTGTCCAAATTTTTAAGCTTTGTCCAATCAACCCCGTAACCAGCTTGAGACACCAGGGGCGACGAAGAGTTTTCTTATAGGGGCCCAAATTTTTCTATGTCCAATAGTTTTCAACTATACCCAACAGATTTTTCCAGGTGGGGCGAAAAAGTTTGCAGGGGAGGCTTCGCCTCCCTTTTTCCTGGTTACGGGCCTGTGTCTAATAGTTTAAAAGTATGTCCAACACATTTTTACAGGGGGCCCGAAATTTTTTCTAGCTAGTTACGGGCCTGGTTTTGCCCCATAGTGCTGCGTAGATAGGCTAGCAACCGTTGAAGCGTTGAAAATGAACGTTCATTTGTTGCTGCTGTGACTGGCAACGTTGCAAGTAAGTGCAACAGTGTGTGAATGTTTGAGTAAAAGAAACAATTGGCGTGTCTCTATAAGGTTTAACTCGCAGCTCAGAGTTTGGATTAGTGGCTCAGGGACTATGAGAGGGGGTGTAGCAGGTACATTGTTCCGAGGCCCGACAGCTACGGAGGGGCCTGAAACAAGACAGGCCGTAACCAGCTTGAGACACCAATGGGGCAAAGAGTTTTCTGAGAGGAGCACTATTTTTTTAACTATGTCCAATAATTTTTAACTTTGTTCAGCACATTTTTCCAGGAGGACAAAAAATTTTCTAGGGAGGCCTTCGCCTCCTGATACCCCCCTATTTACGGGCCTGCTGAAGGAACGATTGAGTGTTTGTGACTAACACACTCGGAATAATGTAGCGAAATTAATCCCGCCCGGTGACAAAACTGGTTTAGCCTATAAGATTAGGTAAGAAGTGTGATGTATTTTAATATGAATTTCTGGCAGTGCATTTTCCTGATACGATGCATCGATAATTATTAGCAGTAATTATTGTTGAACTTGAAGGTTTGCCTATTTCGTCGAATTTAAGATATTCACGATTACTGTCCCAGTTTGTCCATCTAACTGAATATTCCCTTGTACGTCTTTCATTTTTAAACATTTTCAAACAAATATTTAATAACATATCTCTAATAAACCAAGAATTCTAAACTCAGATATACTTCCAATGAAATTTGATTGGAAGCATGCCACTTCACAATAGAATCTAATATAACAGCAGTAGCCCTCGAATGTTGGGCATATGTGTAAGATAATAACTGAAAAGTTTAAATTTAACAAGTAGGCTAACTGCAGTGCAGGACGCAAGTGCTTACAGTACACCGCGAAGGTGTGCTGTGCATTTTGCTGACTGTTGAACTTACGCCGCAAGCTGATACAAGGTCCAATCGAATGTAAGTTTAGGATTAGCGGACATACCCAGAAATCCGAAGATTTCGAAACATACAGGAGAAACTAACCACTGGTCGCCGACATGTGGCCCGTGTGAATTATTTCCAAATGCTTGGATTAGCTTGAGAATATTCTTGACAATTCCAGCTACAATAGCATCTGCTGAAAGATTTTTTCTGGTAATATGGTCACATTTGTTGAGTACCGTTATGTTTTAACGTAATGTTTCACATGATAAAATAAACGAGCACTTCTTGTTGAAGTATGATGCACAATAATTAGCCTCAATTTTTATTTATTTCAAAATAATTGTGCAAGTCTTAGAGGCCCCAAATGGGTTTTGTTCCGCCTAAAAAGTTTCTTTTGTAGGCCCTATACTGCCTCACTGCACCACTTAAATATCAATCTGTCATATTCTGCTCTCAAGACTAACGATCGAAGAAGAGTCAACACCAGATTGCACACAACATCACCATGGCTGTTTGGTGACTAGCAATGGTTTGCCTGCTAATGATTTTGTATATTTGCTCTCTGAAATTGTAATAAACGTGATATTAACAAAGTTTGTTTGCTGGGCTGACAGTGACTTGCTGTACATTTCAAAATTGAGTACCTTTTACCTGGCTACGCATACCCACTAGCCACAATGCCAACCGTGCTGTGAGAAACATTGCGCTGTTGCATAACACTCCATTGCGTGGTGCACTTCGGGTTGATCATGTCTTGACCAAGTATGTTTCTATCTGGTTCGGCAATACTCATGCAAATAATCCTCTCAAAAATCTCTCTTCTGAATTTGTACTCGTTTGCAAGAAAGCTGCGCCCTTGCATTTCATTCAGGCTACACCTCAGCTCGTGTTGTCCACATTAAATTGGCAACTTTGGCAACAAAATTGCATGCTTTAGTCGTATAGTTTTGCATCCAATCGGAAAAAGTCACGTTAAACCTTGGTCAGTGAGAGAACACGACACTAGATGAGTCCGATTGTTCCTTCCGTTTGTTTTCGAAAAGTTGAGATTGATATAAAACACCAGCGAAAAATCTTAACAAGATTTTTCTGGGGGGGCATGGCCTCTTCGGCCTCATTCTGGCTGCGCCTCTGGTTTCGACAACTCTGCAAATCACATGCATGCTCACCGTAACAAAAGCATTGCTCTTAATCTTAACAATATGTTGCAAACTGCGCGTTTTAATATGCTTTTAGCGTGCAAACACTTTTCACCGGTCAAACATTACAGAACACGATAACATAAAAAAATAAAATAAGAACACAAACTACACAAGAAAATGCGTAGGCCTATACGATTCTCGTTACAATTTATCAACACATAAAACTTCACAAAACGATTTTACCATCAGTTGTAGTCGTTGAAAACTGCATTGTCCAACCTGCGATGACCAAAGTGTTCACGTCACGCTTCAACGCAACAGGGTATGCAGTTTCTTAGTTGAAGCTGAAAAGTAACGTTTGTTTATAGAGTTCATTTAAACAATGATTGTTGCATGCTGGTCGAGCAAACCATGAGCTTTTAAGAAACGTGCTCGGCGGACATATTTTGCATGCTACACAGTCACTTTTAAGCAGCACTAATTAGTGTAATGATCTGGATTATTCAATGATACAAATGCTTATTAATAATTGCAAAGTGATTTTTATTAAAATTGAAGATGCTTCGAATGTACAGTAGTATGGGTCATGAGAACATTTAGTTCCGTTTTATGCAGTCCAAAGACAGTGGATGTCCATGATATACCGGACATGTGAAATGTAGATTATGCAATTCAGTAGGCCTAATGCAGTACGATTTGGCAAAATGTGGAACGACTAATTTACATCAGCATATTAACAGATGCAAGGTTAAGTCAAAGTCAGCATCCCAACCCTCATCATCAAGTTCCTTACTGCGAAAAATCCATGGTTCTGATTTTCTACCTAAATACAAGATCCCTTTTCAACAAATAGAAGAGGTGTGTGCTGCTGCACATGATTTTGTTGTACATGGCATTACAGCAGACTATTTCTCGTAATCGAAAGAAAGGGCTTGCAATCACTTGTAAGTGCTTTCATCGAGATTGGTTCCAAATCTGGAAATAAGACAACAGATGTAATATGTCATCATAGTTAACCATAAAAAGAAAACCAAATGACAAGTATAAATTTATGAACGCTAATTAAGCACATGAAGTGAAAAAAGCTATCGTTAGCAATGGATTATTTTTCATGACCTCAGATATGTGGAGTGGTGTAAATAAAGACAGGCATTATGTTTTTAAACAAGTCAACTACAGATGTATTGTCATGTCTTATCCGAAAGTGCTTGATAAATTTATGTTCTAAGGTCGTCATTGACTTGAATATTTTGATGCAAAAATGTTTTTGTTGATGACCAAGGTAGAAATTTCAAAAGTGCAGTTTCCAATTTTCTTCGATTTCCTTGTGTTTGTCATATAGGCCTAGGCTACTGTTCACAAATTGTCAGTGAATGTGCCTTTTCATGGAGTGTACTTTTATCTAAAATATGAGTTTTCTGGGACAAGTTGAATTCGGTACAAAATGCAAGGGGTAAGGCTGCTTTGCAGAGATGAGCGGACTGTGAAATTTTTCATTCCGAGTCCAGTCCTGATCCAATGAAATTGGATCCGATTCAGTCCTGATCTGCAAAATTTTTGAAAATCATCGGTTCGATCCAGTCCTGATCTGCAAAATTTTTGAAAATCATCGGTTCGATCCAGTCCTGATCTGCCAATGTAAAATCATGTATTTTTATTTTGCCTCATGAGGGAAAAAACTACTGGAGCTATTTTGACTTTAGACAAATATGATTGGTTGAAGGCACAATAGTTCCAGCAGTGCTTTTACCTCAAGACGCAAAATAGACAGAGCCTTTTAGGATTTCCAAAATTTAACATGGATGTGTCTATTTGGCATCAGCGGGAAAAGCACTGCTGGAGTTATTTTGCCATTTGGTGAATTTAATTGCTTGGATTGGTCAAGTAACAAGGATGTTACACTCGGATTAGCGTAAGGTCCTTGTTACATGAGCTCAAACCCTAAACCTAAAACCAAACCCAAAGTAGAATAGAGAAGTAAGAACACAATTTCGGGCTTCCGTTCTAACCTGCACGGCGCCAGTATTGAAATTGTGAGAAGTCCGAAAGTCCTATAGCTACCTTCTCACTCGGCATTACAGTTAATAGAATCGATAAATTAGAATCTTTCTATTTGCATAGAAATAAACAGTAATCTTTTACATCCACGGGACATACGTGTCGTATTTGGCAGATTACAGGACTATTTTACCTCTCAGATTCAACATTCCCACATCATCCTCATTGATTCACTCAAATTGTAATTTATAATGGACATCTTATCAACATTACTTATACCTTGTCTCTCAATAATATTTTTCTTCTCAGCATTACTTATACCTTATCTTTCAATAATTCTTCTTTATTGCGCAATATTTTTATCATGGATTTTGAGTGAAATGAGAAGCTAAAATCATTTTTCTCTTCTGACTATTGGAATTGAATTCCTCAAGCCATCCACCTCAAGCCTCCACTCCAACCACTGACTGGAAACGAATCTTGGTCAGGATTTAGAGGGGATGAATCAATAAGGGTCAAATCACTTACACTTACTTAAAAATGGTAGAATGATTTGTTGTATTTAATAGTCCCCACTTAACCAGAGTCATATCCTCCTGGGAACTTTCACACGTAGTGGTCATCGCAATAGATGGAATTTTTCCGAAGTCAGAGGAACTCGAACTATTTACCATCAATACTAAAATTATACAAATTTATAAAATACAACTAGATAAAATAGAACAACACTTTTCATACCTATAAAGCTTGAGACAGACAGTACTCATGACTAATTTCTAAGCTACTCTCTCAATATTTAGGAAAAATTTTGTAAAAATCGGTTTCGAAGTTTGTTGTATGTAAAAGTGTGGAGGGAAGGTGACTGGATTAACCTAGTAAATATTTTTTTGACATGACGAGCACATTTTGCTCTTGGACATTCCATTGTTTTATAACGATATGATCTCATTTTCTTATTTTTATTATCTTATTTTATATTCCTTGTTGTAAATGGTTTCAATTTTTGATTGATTTGGGTGCTTGTTGCATGGAACGCAATTCTTGAAACTCAACATCGGTTGTTGCAATCTCATCACTTTTACCAGTTGTTGAGACTGATTTTGGAGATACCCACAATGTAGGTTGTCTAGAGGTATCTGGTAGCTCTTCTATTTTCATTGTTTCTTCTAGATGTTCACTTGCAGTCTCGACTTGGTGTGGGGAATTTATTGACAAATTAGTCATTTGTTTGTTAGTTATTACGCACGAAATTCGTTCTTGTATCTTCGTGTAGCTAGGTGGAACTCGTTTTTGCTTTGGGTCTCCATATTTTAATTATGGGTGACAGTTTACTTCGTTTATGTTTGTTCATTGTTGTTTTGGTTTTGCTCTACCAAGTCTATATGAATATCTGTAAAGAATATAATCATCTTATGTAAATATAATAATCATCGCCTAAAATTTTATGCAAACAATATAAGTTTTAAATGAACGATCCTAGTTTAGATATTTTCAATTTAGCCGTTAATGTTGCCAACTCTAAACTATAGGAATTATATAAAAAGAACAAACAGTAATAAGAGTAATTTTAGTAATTGTGAAATGTGAATACATTTCTCACTCTCCCTAATCCTTTCACAAAGTCTAGAGGTTTATTGTCCATTATCGTTGGTCAAGTTCAGCAAGTAAATCAATGTTGAAATCAAGTTTCCCAACAACAAGCATGCAAGTTTTGGTTCTAAAAGGAAAAACACAATAGCTAATATGCTACCAAATCATTATCACAATCAAGAAGAAAATTTTCTGTTGTCCACTGGCATCAACACTTTCAGAGAGCACTTCTGTTCATTCGGTAAAAGCTTTCAATACGTCATATTTCACTGCTCGGAGAGAATTAAATACGCTTGTCATCTATAAGGTAGGTCAAAATTA
>JGI24158J21664_10012067_pt1 | contig 11463 bp, 9 predicted proteins | sample Ectturendosymbi3_FD_21664 | JGI IMG/M metagenome (IMG submission 21664)
CTTGACTATTTTAATCACAAGCAATTTTTCCTTTTCAAGGCTTTTGCTTCCATAACTTCAGCCCCCCCCTTAGAAAAATCCTGGCTGCGCCCCTGAAAAGACCTGAATCTGAAGATAAAAACTGGCAAATAGCGACTTACGCTGACAAACGAGCGTTTAGCTCTCCCGATGACGTCACGTCGTGAAAACCAATGTCTTGACGTAAAATGGATCGAAAATATTCCATTCGAAGTTTTTTCGTCTGCCTGCGTTTCAACAACATCGCACAATAATCAAACCAAACACGCAGCAGCAACAGCAAACAAAGTGTTGACACCTACCGAACTGCGCTGATGGAAAAGGTAACAGTTTGGATGGATGCCACTACAAGCACACCACACGCGAGGTACACGAAATAGTAAACAAACTGCAGGCTCTGTTGTCTGAAACCTTCGATCTGAGGCAGGATAGTGTCGTTCCACTCGCTGAAATGTTAGCAATGGAAATAGTTGAAAAGGATTACCAGTACTTTTGTTCATCACTTAAAATAAGTTGTGACTGAGACATAAAGGGGCAAAGAAGATTAATGTGCTACCAACTAGTGCACTTAATAGCACATGTTGACAAGCAATTAGCTGCAAGATAGTCTAGAGGGCATAAACAAGGGACAGTCGGATTCCGGAAAGACAAAACAATCACATTTGTGGCGCAGTTCCGGAACACTAGAGTATCAAGCCCGAAATAACGCATTCTTAGCAACATCTTTTATACTGAATTTCTTTGAATAAACCTACTAATCCATTGAAATGCATTCATGGTGCCTAGCGCTTTTCGGGAAGTGCCTAGCATAAGTTAAAAGCCATGCAATAGCGAATCCTATTTGCACGTTTTCTTTCATGCTGGGTTAATGCTAAACCAAAAAGTTTTACAGGCACCAAACAAACATAAGCTACATTAAATAACACTGTACATGGACCTAACCTTTCACTGACATTCGTAAGACCCATGGAAAAGCAAACGTCGTAGTTCAAGTTGCACTGCAGGTATCTTCCATACACAGTGAACTGCGTAGTTAGCTCGCCGAAGAAAAGAAACATTACAGGTAAAGCCGCGCCATCCACCCCGGCGGATAGTGTTCCTATGATGATCAACAACCAATCGAATCCCGTCGCGTATCTATACTGCAAATTGAAAAACAATCTCGTATCAACAATGTTCAGATCCTTTAGACCTGTGGTTTCCAGTCTTTGTCTGCCATGTATCCTTTCTGCATTTCGACAGTGGAGCATGCACCTCTAAAATTGCTTGCGACAAAAACGCTGAGTAAAATAAGAAAAACCCACTGAAAATATAATAGAACTAGTAGATTTTTAGAACTATAAAAATAATATTTTTTTAAAAGAACGTTCACGGATTAATGTATACTATATAGAAATAAACAATATATGACCATATTTTTCTCTTCTATTGCTAACCTTAAATGTACCCCTGCATATAGGCTGATGTACCACTAGGGATACATGTTCCCCAGGTTGGGAACCCCTGCTTTAGACTGAACAAATCCATCACGTTGTCGATATTTTCCAAACTATAAGAGCCCATTTCGGTACGTCATATGGAATGTTTAGTAATCGTATACAGGGCAATAAGTTTGAAATTTAACGTCACGGGAAATTCGAGAACGAGATTCTTGTTTCAAGAATTAAGCTTTGGGCTCGACTTTCCTGCACGCGTGAAGGTCAGTGGTTTTGCAAGCCAATAACAAACAAAGTGAGAAAACGCTCCGAGCACAGAAACAGAAAGAACATTACCATGTATTGAGCCTCGAATATTTATTTTTTCATTTAGTTTCATGCCTGCTTTTCTTCTGGGAAGGGTCGTGTGGACAGCAGCCTTAGGAGGACTCGAGATATCTCGCGGTCAACAGCAGTTTCAGGTAGTTTTGCTGGCTCCACACCAAGACGGGACCAAGCAAGGTCGGGATGTAGTCACTCCGCCTGGTCCTTGGGCGACCTCTTGGCCGCTTTCCCGTGGATGTAGCCAGCAGGACTTGCCTCGACAATCTTTCCCGGGGCATTGTGGACACATGGCCGCACCAGCCTAGTTAGGATCTCTCGATTCGGAGAAGTGGTTCGACATTCAGAGGTTTGCGAATTTCACATCTGCGCACTTTGTCGCGAAGTGTCACGCCGTTAACTTTTCAGGGACGCTGGAGAGCGGAGGCTATAGAGGGTATTTCCCCTGACATTTCAAAAGTGGGGTAACAGCGGCTGAGGTGCTTTTTTATAACAGTATCACAGGTAACTTCACGTTTTATTAAGATCCACTTTTCAACAAATTTATTACAGCCATTCGCGCACATACAAAACTGCGAATGGTTTTCTATAATTTCTGTTATTGTTTATGAGGTCAACATTGTTGTTGAACAGACATAAGCACAATTCAACTCTTATTGCCCCACCCTTTCCTACCGCTGTTGCGGCGTCACTGGAACTCTTCGCAAATATCTATGCTTCTAACTATGCAAAATATCCATGCTTCTACCACAAATCCCTGAGCCTCGAATATCTATGCTTCTAACAACAAACAGGTCAGCCTTCGAATTGATTGTAGCGCACGTTATGTTATTCAAATTTGTTTTCAGTTGTTTTTATTTCTGCTCTGCGCATGTGCAACAATTGTCGCATAGAGAGGTTATACAGTGAGTGGGAGACGGTCCCTCTGTTTTTATCAATTGGGCCACATGCTTGAAATGCTTGAGAACCCCTGCGCTACAGCCTACATTCCCATTGTTCTCCAGAATGCTACGTAGTGATCAGGTAGGAAGTGCTGCTGAAGTACTTGAGCTGCTATAAGTTGGGTGGCGTTGTAGTGATATCCATTAACAAAAATCAATCAAAAGCTGACCGGATTAAATCATTTTAGAAAGCAATTGCTGGGTTCATTGCTTTTACCATGAGCTCACTTCAGAAACTTAGTAAGAAGCATAGGAAAAAATTTTGAACAATAAGATCCAATATTTTACGGCAGAATGAAGTCCACTAGATCTGCAGTAGACTTTCGTTGTCACTGGTCAAATGTTTAAGAGTTAATCAGACATTCGGATGATAGTCAAAAAACACTGATGAAATAGAAAAAAGAACCAAAAATTAAGCTATGATGGTATCGGTGATAGGCACATTTCGATTATTTTTGGTGCTTTCAAATTTACACCAGGACGCTAACGGAAACGAATTGCTTGCTTACTGCCTACAAGCAAGTTTAGTTCAGCAGTATTCAATGAGGAGTTGATAAAGCAAAAAAGCATTGCTCCAAAAAAATCAGCAGCAGAAAACCTAGAAAACATGATAGTTGCAAGCCAAGCACATCCCCTTTGTCAAAAATGAAGGTTTCAAGCTAATAAAAAATCTTCAAATTTCTGCAGGCTCATCATGAAAAATTTAATACTTCACTGAAAATTAACAACAAAAAGCAGCAGAAAAATTGTCGAGATGCTCAGCAAATTTAAACAGCGGCTTAAAAATATCATTCTTGTTATTGTGATGAAAACTGTAGTTCAATTGTGTAGAACTGTAGATAATGCAAGTTGGATTCTGAAAACCTGTTTTTATTGCAGTGTGCAATAACTCAACCATGCTTGCATATTTAGCATTTTAGGGAGAAGATGAAGCGGTTACCTTCCTGCCACTGCAGGAATTCGAAATTAAGAATTCAGTAAAATTGGTAAAAGTCAAAACATTTATAAAAGATTTCTGGTAAAAAGTTTCTTCTCGTATAGTTTTCCCAGCAAGCAACTGGAAAGCATTACTGTCAGAGATTATTTATCTTTATACTTTCATATGCTTCGCAAAATTAAACGTCTCTACGCAATATGCGAAACATCTACTCTGCGAACACCACATGTATAGTCTAAATTATTCATTAACCAGAAGTAATTTTGGTAGAAACGCATCTCGAAACAGTCTTTGGAATTGTGTTAAGTGTTGCGAAGGTTTCTGGAAGTAACTATTTTTCTAGTGACAAATTTCGATCTTGCATGAAAAAGTGGCTCATCAAATGAAGCAGCGAATCACCTGCAATAAAACACAGAGAGAACAATAATTAGTGTGTATATTATATCAATTCAAAAAGAAGGTTCGGAAAAAAATTCATTTCACGATTTTTGGCATTTTACAAGTATTCTTAGAAAACCAACCTACATGAGAATAAATTATTGTTATGACATTAAATTAGATGTTTCCGCACCCATGTGAGTGTAGGCACAGCTAAGGACATTCTGCACATCACCATCCCTTGCTATAAGTAACAACGCACTAATCGTTTCTGATTTTTGGGATGAGCTTTTGTATTAGAATGAGCAATGCATAAACGTTTTTGGGAATCAAATGAAAATAAAACATGTGATTGTGACAAATGAAAAATGTGGTTGTTCGCCATTGAATCAAGCAGAGTTTTTTGCACAAATTTATCTTCTATCACCTTTGCATAAAAAAGAATTCTTTCACCTAGCCAAACCAACGCTGATTAACGTGCATGACCGTTTTTTTAAAAGACTTTTTGACGACGATTTTTCATACACCTGTTGCTATGTGAAAATAGATGATAAATGGTTTCAACCACAAATTGAATGATAAAAGCTTATTTAATAAATATTTTTTTCCTTGTGCTTAAGACTGACGTAGTCATTCAGGACCCATCAATCTCCTTCAGTTCCATCGCAGTAGCATATACAGTATAGACCAGGGGTCTCAAACTCAAATTGCTCCGTGGGCCACATGAGGACTTGCAAGGTAACCCGCGAGCCGCATTGTGACGCTGACGCAACAATATCGGTACCTGAACTTAATTTTCATCTTATATCCTGCAAAAGGTATCATGAACTACAGGCAAATTATTTTTAGCCGTCTCTTCGTTCGTATTAATCAATTCTAGCCGTCTAAGGAACTTGCTCACTCGCTAGCTGAGCATGTTAAACACCGGTGAATAAACTAACGTAAATGTTATTCATTTCATTCATTTTCTTGTCCGCTTTTCCTCTTGGGAGGATTGTGGGGACAACATCCACAGGAGGACTTGGAATATCTTACGGTCAACAGCAATTTCAGATAGTTCTGCTGGATCCACACCTGGACGGCACCAAGCAAGGCCGGAGATGCAGTTACCCCACCTGGTCCTTGGACGCCATCTACGTCGCTTTCCCGTGTTGGAGGCCAGCAGGGCTTGTCTCACCAGTCTTTCGTTGGGCATTCTGGATACATGGCCAAACTAACGTAGCTATGTTCTTTCAATTAGAAGCAGTGGATCGACATTCAGGGCTCTGCGAATTTTGCAGCTGCGCACTTTGACTCGAAGTTCCAGGGGGATAACAAGGGGGCCACAATGCCCCAGCTGCCGAATCACTGGGGGTGCCGAAACGTTAAAACAATGTCGCGAGTTTTTTTCCAATGCAGTACATTTACTCCCAAAATAACTTAGGTTCAAATATGGAAGCGTCAAACTTGTTTCTTGCCCCGGGCGCAATCTCACCCCGGTACGCCCCTTCATCACAGCGTGGCCTCTTCGCAAAAATGCCATATTTGGTGCTTGTACTTGAGTTAATATTCTTTCGGCCATTACACAAGATACATGACCATAGGTAAGGATCAGAACAAAGACCGATTTGAAAACTGACAGCTTTGCGATGTTTGAAAGCTCCCGTTTTGTGGACACAGAGCGATAAAGCTCACGCAGAACTGCGTTTGATTTACCAATCCGTGTTTCAATCTCCTCGCTCCACATTCCGTCACTCGTAAATACAACGCCTAGGCACATGAACTTCTCCACCTACTGCAGTGTATTGCCGCCCACTTGCAGCATACACTGCTCTGGGTTTGTATCCCTGGATTTGTAGAGAATCACAGTACCTCGGTATTTTTAGTGCTGATTTTCATTCCGGCTCGGTCGCACGCAGCAGAAAACTGATCGAGTGCATGCTGAAGACCAGGGTTTTTTGAGGTGTTTTAGGGTCCCGATTCGAGCCCCTAGAATCAGAAAAATCGGGTCCCTGCAGGTCCATACCGGGTACCTAACATTTTCCTTAAAAAAAACTGTGACGACTGTTGAGAAGATGCTAGCACCAAATCATCTGCAAAAAGTAGACGGTTGATCCAACAGCTCCCAACTATGACACCCTCGTCGACTCCGCTGTGACTGTCTACACAATTCATGTAGACCACTGGTTCTCAACCCCGGTTCTGAGGCCCGCATTCGGCTCCCAGGCACTCTTTGTGTGGCCTTCAGCAGTCTTTCAATAAAACGTCTAATATTTTGTGGAACAGAGTTCGTTCTGCAGTAACGCAAAACTTGTCAATTGATTTGTGCTAAAAATTTTGGTGGGCTCTCCAACAAAACCGTAGGTCTGGATTTGGCTCTCTTCAGCGAAAAGGTTGAGAACCACTGATGTAGACTATATAAAGAAGAGGTGACACCATACACCCTCGTTGGAGTCCAACACCATCGGGGAACGGTCGTGATCTAACCCGACACGGACACAAATTTCTGAGCGGGAATACCGTGACTTGACAGCCGGTAACAGGCGGCAGTCAACACAGTACTCAAGCAACACTCCCAAAGTTTTTCACAAGGAACCCGGTCGTATGTTTTCTCAAGGTCAACAAAGCATGTGAAGATGTCTTTAGCATTCTCCCAAGATTTCTCAATATTTTGCTAGAGAGTGAAATGTGGTCTGCAGTGGTAGGGCCGGGACGAAAACCGCACTGGGTATCATTCAGTTTTGATGCAATTATTTCGCGGCACCGTTTTTTAAGGCACTTGGAAACGTAAATGTTAATTCTTTGAAGATTCCCAAAACGCATCGCGGGCCGCGTGTTAGACCCCTGGTACGACCTATCTTGCTTCGGAAGCCTCAGCTTTCCGCCTTCACCTGAACTCACCTAATGCTTCCAGTTGCTGTAGTATACATTACAAAATCGACGACGACTTCATTAAAACCATTCTATACAGCTACAGTTCAAAAATGAACTGTTTTTCCCGAACATGTTAGTTGTTCAGATTCCCAACGCATTTGTACTCTACATTGGCGTCCGAAAACATAGCCTGCGGGTTTTTCACCAACTCACCAACTTATGATATGCCACAGAGGGTACTTTTTCTTTCTCATCGTCATTTTTGCTCTTGCTGGTGGATGAAGATCGCCCACTACTACTGCCTTTACGCTTTACGTTAAGGTCTTTGAGCTCCTCTTCCACAGCCGTACTGTAAAATTGCACATAAGCACAGTTAAAATCGATAAAAAGCTGATTACAACTGATTTGCAATTTAAAAAATGAAAGCAGACACCACAAATATATTTCACCACAGCAATTTCAACGAGCATTAACCACCCGGTTGTTAAACTTCTCTCTGGTGATTTATCTTTTCCAAAGTCAAATTAAACTTATCGAAAATATAGACTATGACCAAGTAAAAAGCACAAGGTAAATAACTAATTAACACATAATTACCAGTCTGTGTGGTCACCACAATCAAATTCTTTGTATATTCTACAAAATATTTTTTAAATCAATGCGCTGCCAATTTGATAGCAACATGGTAAAGCAGAAATAGGAAGAACACATCCTGTCACGTAACGGGGATGGGAGTCACGACTCTGCACATGAGAACCGAGTGCGAACGTGAGAGCAGTACAAATAAAACGCTTTAACACAGACGTGTACAACCTTTTTGACCCAAGACACACTTCTCACGCAGCTAACGTCCATATATCTACCAGTCCAGTGTCAACATCGGGAACCCATACACATGTTACCCAGCCTGAAGTTACTAACCTCACAACATTTTGTCTTGTTGTCATACCACTGTTAGACATCATATCACAAACCTCAAACACGCTATTAGTTGGAAACCAATGTAGAAAAACTTTTTTTCATTGTTTCATATATCCCTCGAATTCGATCAGTCTACGATCTACCAATAGACCGTGATCGACTGGTTGGGCACTCCTGGCTTAACGCATATGCGTGCAATTTACACGAACGCAAAGTAACACATACCAGAGCAAAGAGTTATTTAAAGCATTGAGCAAGTTACCCATGGCTGCGTCGCAAGCTTTCAACCCCATAAGATTCGGCGGTGACAAGCTAGACCGAAACAAGCGGGCTTTGAAGATAACTGCGTCTCTCATCCAAATCGACATGAGACGCACGAAGTGTTCGTAAAAAGTTTTAAATATAGATTTATCCCGCTTTGTTGGTCTTTACTGACTGAGAAAAATTGTTCAAACTGGTGTGCAACAGTGTCATTGTCAAGGAATGCAACCATGGATTTTTCAGAAAAAAAACAAAGTGAGCTTCACAAACAGCCTTTCAAGCTTAATACGTTGTTTTGTACCTTTCATTGGACATACAGGCTTATCACCTTTCACGAACAAGAAGCAGGTAATGAGGATTTGAGCGCAAGGAAACATGACACTCAACAATAGGGCAAGAAAATGCCCTCCAGTGCATGACGTCGACGTGTTTTATAATACTCACAGTTAGCAAATCAACTGAAAAGCACAATTCCAAAAACAAAGCTTAGTGGGTCACGTAAAACCAGGAAGATTACACTCGCTAAATGTTGTTTTGCAGTGACAAAAACAGCGACAAACTAATGCAAAAACTGTTTTAACAAATTCGTTATTTTTGAAGGAGGTACGACGATCCTGACGCAGAAACGAACATCAGCGCTTTTCTATCGTTTTCGGAAACTCTCAACAAAGGATGCTCTGAATTAAACTAACTGTAACAAGCCAACCTCGTTTCAATAATGTGGTTCGCTGCACCACTCGTTGTCAGTGGTTTACAGCACAGCACTTGCTGTTGTTAACTGTCAAACCGAGCCATATCCCACATGCAATTTCTGGTACTACTCAGTTTACCACTGAGTTATGCTTACGACCGCGAGACCAAAATTTTCGCATCAGCTTGAACTACCAAATGAAATGCTCCCAAAAATCATTTTAGAAAATTTTTCCCGATTTTGTGAAAATGGAGCTCTTCGTACTTGCGTTTCACAAACCACGGACAATGGCCTTTTCACGCTATAATTAAGCCTTTGAAGTAAACCAGTGCACGTTCACGGATCATTGTTTGCAAACGTTTGATAACTGAACTTGATTTTACCATCTATGAAGAATCTCTCGTTTCCATTCTGATGTCATTTTCGCCAGATGTTTTTTGATTTACATAGTGATGCCTAATTGTGATTCACAGTGGAGTTGTTACGGTTCTTATAATAATATGTTGATAGGACTAGCAGCTACAGGCACAGATGTCAATGTCAAAGCAGCTGTAATCAACCAGCACTGCAAACGTGTGGTGGCAACAAGATAAAAATCTCAGTGGAATTGAAAAATGATCGAGTTCATAACAAAGGTTAGCGCAGTCGCTATGTCACAGCGCATTTACAAAAACCTACTGAAAAATTAAAACAACTGATCAAGGTCTACAGCAAAACTCATGTTTGTAAAAATAACGAACATCACATGCCAATACAACTGATTAAACAATTTGCTTACTCCAATCTGATACAGTTTAGTAACAGACCTTGCCCTAATACTCTACTGTAAGATACAAGGTAAGAAACGAGATTATTCACCTGTGAATGGGGTCGGGAGACATTCTTTGCAGTAAGAAACTCTTTTCTGTCACCTTCGTAGACCACACTTAACGATATCCTAAAGCCTGAAAACATACAAATAACTGAACACGTCACACACTCGGAGCTAGAGATAGAAACAGGAACACAGCGCTTGTGCCCTAATCGTCAAATGCCTAATCTTGACCACATGCACGAGTGCACTGACTCCCGCTTTTAAGGGCTGCTTTGTTTGCCAGTGCGCGGTTGACTGGTGGTGAAAGTCGTCAGAACGTGACACACAGAACAATAGCTCGTGTGTGGTAAAACGATCAACTTTAAATATCTGTTTCGAACAGAACGAGCTCTCCAGCGCCGTGCAACGACTCCACACTTCCACAAGCACATTTGCAGTGCGTTTCAATGATGTTTTGTGGGGTGAAGAGAAAAAGGGTTTGTGGTATGAAAAAGACCAAACACATCGTCCCCGAAACCAATCTGTCTCTCATAACACTTCAAAATAAAGCTGTGTAACTAATAAGACCCGGTGGGGTAGCCAGCCCAAACATTTTTTTGGGGTAAATATTTTGACTTTAGCGAGCAACAGTATTTTGTTTGGGAAACCGCCGCACAAAGCACAAAACAACGAGAAATTATATAAATTTGGGGGTCATGGCCCCCTGGCTATGCCTATGAATAGACCAAGTAACCATACCACCTTGAAAGAATCTTTTCAGCACTTAAACATCTTATGTCTTCCCAACTTATATACATTCTAAGCAGGCAAATTCATGCACTCGTGTTACAACAAACTGCTTCCAAATCATTTTGATGACTGTTTTATTCCAATCAGCTCAATTCAATTTCACTCCTCAAAAATATCCACTTCTAGCAACCTGTTTTTACCTAGAGCAATATGTCATTGCCTAGACCTAACTCATCTTCAGGGAAATGCTCCTTTAACATTTGTAGGTAAAACAGTTAGGTCTTCAGTACCAGACTCATCTTCAGGGAAATGCTCCTTTAACATTTGTAGGTAAAACAGTTAGGTCTTCAGTACCAGAAGAAATCCATAAGAATTTTTAATAAGAAATGTTAATATTTATTTTTCTTCTATTCTATTTCAGAATATGGTAGTCAACTTTGTGCATAAAATATTGGAAAAATAATAACCACAACATGTCATAGTCAACAAACGAAAATACACTTTACGTGGAGGCTTATTTATAGAAACCAATCCACACTTTCTAGATCGAAACCAATCCACACTTTCTAGATCATGTTTGGTTCTCGAAGCAACGACCCTCAAACAGTTAGTGAGTTTCAGGCAACAATTACAGTAACAATAGGGCCTTGTGGCTTCAATTTTGACTTTTTTATTCAACACTCTCTCGTCTCTAGATCCTTGATAGATTGAGCTTGCACGTCGAACATGGAAAAACTGTGGCGTTTGTTGGTCAAAGCGGTTGTGGAAAGAGCACCACTATTCAACTCATTCAACGTTTTTACGACGTCAACGCAAGCTGCTGGTGTCTGTGTGCTTAGTATTGGGTTGTCAGGCAGTAACTACCACGTGATCCCCACATGAACTGCTACGTCGTGCCAAGTATGGCACCATTCGTTGGTTGCGGCACCCCTTCACGGCCTTACCTGAAACAATTGGGACTCGAGTAATGACGTTTGGTTATTGGGTTGGGTAATGACCATCACGTGCGGATGAAAATGACCATCACGTGCGGAGGGTAAAGACCATCACGTGCGGACGCTACCGCGTTCCGTCACATGATCGGGGCTGAACAATAGCTGCTGTAAACATTGTAAAACGGTTGAATTCTTTTTATGATTTCACCTGACTTCTCATGAACAGAC
>JGI24158J21664_10012071_pt1 | contig 11462 bp, 6 predicted proteins | sample Ectturendosymbi3_FD_21664 | JGI IMG/M metagenome (IMG submission 21664)
ATAAGGAGCCTGTTTCCTTTTTTCAGCATGGAAGAGTGTGAAGCGCTCTGCACGCGTCTGGCGATCATGGTCAACGGCGAGCTTCGCTGCCTGGGGGGTCCACAGCACCTCAAGTCGCGCTTCGGTCAGGGGTACACGATCGAGGTCAAGATTCCGGCCAACACCGAAACTTCGGAGGCTGTTCGTAAATTCATGGAAAAAAGTTTTCCTGGTGGGAATACGGAATGCTGTGTAAAATTTAAACTTACCGACGTTGCGTTTTTCCATGAATTCTGTGTCATGAAATTAACGCGAACTTGAATCAGCGTTGTTGAAACAATGATTGATATTTTTTTGACAAGATCAAAACATTTTGTGTAAAATCATCGTTTTTTTCCCGCTACTGGGATTTCCCTGATGTTCACTGTTAAAACCTTACAACTGAATTGTTTTTAGAAATTAATGATTTCGACAGATGTGTCTGTTTGAGAAGGACCAATGACTTCAAGTAATTAGTATCGACAAAAGTCGACACAGTCGAATCTGTCAGCAATTTCTTTTTTTCGACTTCGTCATCTTCGTTGAGATTTAATGGTTTGAACGCGTCATGTGCAAGTCTGAATCATCGCAAAGTCATGACAGCAGAGCCCAGTTGCTTGATTCCGCGAAAGCTTGCAGCAAAATTAGAACTTTCAATATTGCTGACAACATTTGACTGTGCCGAGTTTCCTAGGAAGCTCGTAGGTACTCAAAGAATCATTTAAAAAAGTTAGAAAATCTTACAATAAAAACAAGCGCGTGTATACTGCAAAGATTCAGCTGAGGGAAGATGAAATGCGAGAACTAAGCTCTGCAGATTTGACAATACCGCGCTGCTGTGACGTTTTACAAAGCACTGAACGAACGGGTTTAAATTTGTGAACAGATCCCTTCTTGCTAAGCTAACTAATTGTTTTGTCATTTAATGCTTTAGCCGCGACAGCTTCCGCCAGTAGTTTTCTGTTGATTGAGCCTGACCAAATGGAGTAAACAACTGCTGGCAACAAGGGGTCGTGAGGGGGGCGGGGCGACCTAGCCTCTCTGGATTTTGGTATTAACTTTTCAGTAAAGAATGTTTTGCTCTTAGTTTCGGAGTTGGTGAAATTGGCCTCTAATGCCCCCCCTGGAAAAAAACTTCCGACGCCCGCGACTGAAAGTTCTTTTCTGGATACGTTTTCATTTCAGGCAGCAACCTCAAGGATGGCAATCAAGGCCTGATGCACTACAATGTACCACAAGACCAACTGCTGCCTCTTTCAAAAGCAAGTACCAATAACTGTGGAAAATGCATTGTTGTACTTTCGTTCATGCGTTGACTGGTGTGGAGCTTTTAAGCAATATTGTATTATATTTTTTTATCAACAGTAATATTGTACAGTAATAGCAACAGTAATAATAATGAAAAACGTACTATTGAAACGACAATAATCGTGAAGAGACGATAAACTACATAAAGTTATTTTTGTTCAAGATGTTTAAACAATAAACAGGTTTTAGAAACAAACATAAGTAGTAGGTGTTATGATGAAGGAATTTAGAAGATCAGCACATACTTTCTCATGTTGTACAAAGAATCCATGCTCGATTTGTTGCGCTGCTTTTCAGTCTTAACCCTTCTCGCTATGAATTGCTTTGATCGCCACTTGCGTACCATGAAATACCGGGTACAAACAGTTTGTGCGTCACTTTCTGCGAACGTCGCCTAGCAACTTCAACCTGCCATTCGTCACTTCCGGCGAACGTTGCCTAGCAACTTCATCCTGTTCTTCGTCACTTCCGGCAGGTTTTCGAGCTGATGGAAAGAGCAACGTCGACCCTGGACATCAAAGACTACACAGTGACGCAGACGACCCTGGAGCAAGTATTCCTCAGTCTGGTGCGCTTCCAGCGAGCGGACGCGAGCGACAACCCTGGATTGGGGGGAAACGAGAGCTCGGCCTGATGCTGCGTCACCACAATTCCATCATATCTGAATAATGTTTTTCTTATGCGCAGTTTTTTCTATAGCTTGAAGTGCAATATTTGATTGTTTTGTCATTCGAAGATCATCTGGCGTTCGCGTTGAAAGTCGGTTAAAACTGCAGACAGTATTTTCACAGTCGCGCCATGTGTGTTCATTGCTGAAAAGCGTCACATCGTGTGTGATGTTGACTTCTGTCTACGAAACTGTGCACTCCACTTTGTGGCACTCGAGGGCCAGGCACCCTCCTGGGTTAAAAATTCCTTGTGCGAAACTCACTGCCGTGTTCGCATCGGGGGTCGAATACCGCTTCAAATACGTATCTACAGTTCTGAACTCAACGTACGTCAACATCCCACTCGAGCTTCTGCCCTTGCATTCAATACGTCCTCACTGTCCCCGCTCGTCTACGTGCGCTGCAAATAACACGCCCAGTTAGTACGTACCAAGCCAGGGGTTCCCAACCTTTCTCTTGCCATGTACCCCTTCAGCATTCCGACAGATGAATATGCGCCCCTGAAATTTGTTATGACAAAATATTTTGTCGTGATTATTCACGGTTATATTCAAGAATAAGCCTATAATGAGTTTTTGAAATAATATTCGCTGATATATGTATAAATATTTGGAAATAAATNANATGTAAATNTATTTTTCTTTATTGCCAACCTTAAATGTACCNCTNNNGATCGGGAAATGCACCTCTGGGGGTACATGCACCCCCGGTTGGGAACCCCTGTACTAAGCAGTTAATTTGTGGCGAACTCTCATGTACAAGCGGTATTTTGATGGTCCTATTACGTGAACTTCACTCGCAATCCTATGCTTGCTGTTGATGTTAAAGAATTAAATTCATTGTTCCGCAGCAAGCATGCCGCTTCACCTTATGAAGCTGACTGCACACAGGGTTTTGTTTCGAGGCAGTTCAGAGTCAACCATCGGGCCTGCTTGCCGTTGTTTGCTTGTCATCGGTTATTGCAGCCTTCTTTCTTTCTAGTCAATTTAAATCCTGCTTTTACGCTTCTTTCGTGTTTTCGTTGCTGCAAAGAAAATGCCTGATGAGTCCGAATCAGTTTCTGATGTTTTTTCCATATCATGCTGTAGCAGGCAGAGTTGATATTGATGGATATATCCAGGGTGAGGTGTCGGTGAGTTTGCGTCTTGACGTCACGAGCCGACTCCGTGATTTAAATCCGAACGGGACATGGCCAAGTAAACACGTGATATTGATTTTCATCTGTTTAAGTATTTGTCTCAGACTTACGGTCAATATCACATTAGTTAAAGAGCGCAAAGGTAAAGAAATGATTATGCGCAACACGTCACAGGGTAGGAGCTAGTTGGTACACGTAGTCGATGCGGAAGAGGAACTAACAATGAAACAAAGCTCCAGTAACTATGGCCATATTCAATATTCTTTCACATAGGAACTAACATTTTTCCATAGGTGAGTAGATTGAAAGGGCCTGTGCCTTGGTACAGATCAGCTTTACATCTTCCCAAAGCATGAGACAGCAGGTGGTCATTAAGCCGACACCTGCAAAATAACTTTCATGAGCGGCAAGAAATATGCACGCGATTTGCAGAAAATCACCGATTGAAGCTGTGGAATATTAATTGCTATAAATATCATATGTTACGCGTGAAACGTGCCAGTCCTTAAGAGCTCTGTGCTACATCAGATAATGGAAGGTACTACTCGGCAGTTTTAGTAGCCTTGGAAAAAAATTTACAACAGTTTGAAGCGTTACTACAATCAAAAAATATACCCAGCTGTTGCTTCCAGTGCGTGTGGCGCGGTGATTACGCCACATATAGCGTTGAATTCGCAATAGTGGATTGAACCTAGTGAAGTGGGAAATCTCAATCACTATTATGCTGAGGGTCGCTGGTTCGACTCTGGTTGGTTGGCTCTGTCTCAGGGCGACGCAGCATTGCGGCCGCAATAAATGGCTCCCAACGTGTCGGTGGTCTCATGAAAGGGGGAATTAATGTAGCGTGGTGATATCGACACATGTAACGTTGAATTGGCAGCCGCAGAAGTATAGTGAACCTGCTCGAACGGGGAATCTCTTGCTGCTATGCCGAGGATCTTGGGTTCGACTCTGTTTAGTTGCCTCAGGGCGACGCAGCATTGTTTCTCTAAAAGGTGCTTCATTGAAACCGTAACCATTGGATGAAATGTTTTTTTCACCACCACGTGCAAAGATTCCGCATCCGCTTGTAATCTTGCTGGCTGGTGAACCGCTCTCAGCTGCGTTGTCCGCATGAGCGCGTCGGAAAGCTTTACTGCCCGTGGCAGGAAAAAGTACTTCGTTGTGTAACATTACAGGCACAAGCTCATTGGCTTTGATAATAGTGAGCTCTGCCTGGTAAATCAAAACAGGGTTCAGTATTTTCGTGCCCGCTTTTCATTTGGGGAGGTTCCGGGGACAGCAGGCGTAGGACGAATCGAAATACCTCACGGGGCTGCTTGACCAGACCTCCATGTTCTTTCACCAATCCTGTGTCGTACACTCTTTGTTTACATCGATCAGTTCTTTTGCCGTTGTAGCTATTTTCATTTATTCTTATTTCAAATGACAATTCTTTGCGTGGTGGATTTTTGTATTGTTTCTGTTTATTAGCTGAGTTATATGAAACAATCAGTCAAAACCACGGTGAGCAGCAATCTCAGAAATTTCTTCTGGTTCAATAACAAAACAGAACGAAGCAGGGTCGGTGATGTAGTCACTCCACCTCTTCTTTGGACGACCTTTGGGGCCGTTTCTCATGGGTGTAGCCAACAGGACTTGCCGCGCCGATGTTTCCTGGAACATTCTGGACACATGGCTGAATCAACGTAGCGTAGACCATGGGCGGCGAAATGGGGGAAGGGGTCTTAGACCCCTGGATTTTAAAATTTGGCATTTTCCTGATAAATTTTAGAAAAAATCCTTTAGACGCTCATGACTGGAATCTCTCGATTCGGAAAAGTGGCTTGACATTCAGGGCTTTACGAATTTCACAGCTGTACACTTCGTCGCTAAGAGTCACACCGGAAATTCTTCGCAAATATCCCATCTCTGCGGCTTGCACTTAAGATGCAAGCGGCAGAGTGAAAGCAGGGTCCCATTTTATATTTAGCGCTTACGGCTGTATAATAAGCAGATGCGGTTTGTTCTTAAATGTCCTCATTTGAATACGTTATCAAGAGAACATTCGCGAAGGACCATGGGATGATGGGAGCTCTGGACGCAATCTCATGACCCACCCTTTCTGTCAACTCTGGTTGACAGGCAACAAGAACATAAGGGACAAGGTCCACCAATTACGAGCGTTAAAATATGGTCGTGTGCATTTAAGCGCTTTCACTCTTGTGGTGGTATAATTATTAATTAAATAGCATGCCGCAGATCTTAACACAGGTCAACCTTTCCAATCGAGACACGTCACCTATGCTGAAATGCGATAGATGACAAGGGAAGAAAGCATATTTCTTCTGGAACATTCCTACCGATTTTGCCCGAGCTATGAAAACTTGCGTTTCACCCCCTTCAAGTCGCCCTAATTACCCAATGATTTAGTGGAACAGACTTCTTTAGATTGCTCGTCTGGTGAAAGCGAATGAGCCCTGCGAAAATAATGGGGTGATGGCATTGTGTCACTTGGGACAAAAATTCTGGAAAACGTCAGCACGCTGTCACACATTTTCATGACATTTATACCCTATTTTTCGCACGAAGGAAGAAAGTGTGTAAAAAGGTTGACATACTCCTTGGATGAAACAAGCTTTTTTCCGATTTTGCAGGTTAATTGTTTTAATACTAGAACGACTTAATCAGGGCTTCAGAATCCTAGAATTGAAAATCGGGTCCAAAGAATCGGAGAAATCGGGTCCCTACAGGTCCACACCGGGTACCTAATATTTTCCTTATAAAAATCCCCGGACTTGTTTGTCGTACTAAAGAATAAAAATGCATTATTCTTGAAAATTTAAAATAATGTTTTCACAGGGAAATTTTTTTTTGGCTTTCTATTAATTATCTATACTAAAAAGTTCCATCAAACCGTTACCGATAATTCTCACTTCACGTTTTCGTTATTTGAAAATTTTTTCTTTCCCTCTTTCTGCATTTTCAAGAGAACAGACCTGATCTTTATGTAATGAAACGAAAAATCCTCAACGCAAACCTCAATTTGACGAAAAAACTTTCTGTGCATTAATAGAAAGTTGTTGTTCATTGTGCACTTTATTGCCCAACCAGCACTTGACTGTCATTCAAAAGACAACTGACTAGATCTTGGATAAAACAATAAATGAACAAAATTCTAACACCTTCAATCATAGGCGTAGCCAGAGGAGGCCCAAAATTTTTTTTAGCACTAGATATTTTGTGCTTTGGGAAGCGACCTCCCAAACAAACATACTGTTGCTCATTTAAAGTCAAAAATTGCTCCCCACAAAATCTTTTGGCCTTCCCCAAAAATTGGTAGCTACGCCACTGCCTTCAATGCGAATTGGGAATCGACCAATGTGATATAATTCCTGACATCACTAATGGATTGACGCCTGTGCATGTTATTTTCCTCATTGATGTCTAGATAAACTTGTTCAAGCTACTTTCAAGCAACTACGCAACAACAAATATATCATTTCACAAAACTTAATCTGTAGCGGTGCATTGTAATGCAATGAGGCAAATATTAGGTTCGTTGTCAGTTTTCATTAGACCAATTCATTTTGGAGCCAGAGCCTACATTTGTAACTTTCCCTAGAGCTGGAGTAGATATTTTTGTTTTGACTCCACAGTCCTGAAAACAAATCAGCAGCCAAAGATTAACGTCAAATATCGGTTGATGTATTAGCAAAGCAATGCATCCAGACGTAGATATATTCAGCGTTTAATATAAGTAAGAATGCGGCATAACACAGAAGCACAACATAACAATTTTTACATTATATAATTAATTCATCACAAACATCAAGCACATGTAAAAAGTTATTGTTAAGAACAACTGACGACGAACGTGAATCATCGGTTGGATTAAGCTGTTTCACAAGCAATGTTATACATTCGACCCAGTCAGAAAATAAATCTTGATTTTTACAAAAATAGGTTCAGTCTGCCAGACATAGCTCTTGTGGTAACACTCAGTCTCTTTAAATGACAACCAGGAAGGATATCACAAAACCCTGAACAATTAGCTTCTTTTGAATTTCATAAAAGTAGTAAGAGAGGGTTTGCAAAATGTCATGCTGAAGTCTACGGAAACTTGTGAGTCTTTCTTGTTTCCGTTCATCGTTTCAACGACCGTTTTCCTTTTCGACGCCAGGAATCGAGGAAAAGAATCCATTTCCATCACCTTGAAAACATGTTCTTGAGCAACGTCGAAAGTTGAAGTGCATGGATGGTTCATCCGTTTCACCGTTTCTCTGCGCGCTCCAGCGGTGACGTTGACCTGTTAAAAATGAAGATTCAAACAGTGCTTGGAGACATAAATCGAAGTATATCCTCGCGCTTTCAGCAAAATGCTGTTTGATTTCCACAGATTGAAAATTTGAGAAAGTTTAACAAAAAACGTTTGTTTGAAACAGCTTGTGCTATTTCCGACAAACAAAGCAAATTTTAGTGAAATCCATAAAAAGTCCTTGATACGATCTACTGAAATACAAATGTAAGTAGATAACTTCACTTGCCTCTCGATCTGCATCCACTTTGAGGTATTTGTTGTAAATTATTATCGCTGTTTTAGCCTGTTTCATTGGTTTCATCTTTTTATAAGCTTCAACCTCCATGTAAAAATCCAGATTCTCATCGCTCACTTCACGCACAAGAAATTCTCGAAATTCCAAAATGAACTCTGAGAACATTTCAGATAATAAGGAATCTTTTATGATGGAAAGGTTGCACCGTAAACGTGTTTGACGATACTCTAATCATTGACTGCGGAAAATAAATAGCGTGGTCTTTCAGGTTTAATGTATTGCCAGAATCTGATTCATCGTGGTCACAATCAGTTTATTGTAATATCAGGACTTTTTCCACAATTAGATTTTTTCACAACAGTGAGACAAAAGATTTCAATTTAAAAGCTTTCTGAATCAAAACATTAGTGTAGTGCTGCAACAATCAGGAAAAACGCATCTGTAATTTCATGAAAACCAAGCACTATGTTATAAATTGCCCAATCTGGAATACCTTTCGTCTTAAGAAAATCTTTACAGTTAGTGCGTTGACCAACTTCCTCTTGAACAAAACGTGATCTGAAATGAAACGAACAAGAGAAGAGTAAGATAAGATCTGTATTTTCACGTATTCAAACTACAAGATATCAACAGCAGCGCTGATAGTATTACTTTGAACCAGAAACAAATCCAATGTTTCAAACTTCGGGTAAATAATGCTTCGTGCAAAAACCTGGTACAACAAACTCGTCAAAAGTACCATTAAATGATTTTGAACTTGTTAGCTCTGCTGTGAACATTTCACTTCAATTGATTTGAATCAAATCTCACAAGTTGAGTATTCTAGAAAATCTTGCAAATCACGCGTTGCGGTTGAAATACAACAAACCGTTTTATAAAATTGTATTTGTAAATATCTAACTCAAAATCTTATTTACGTGAAATGAAAATCATGTTTTTCTTTCTAAAGTCAAATAAACTTACGATCGAGACTTTAGATATTTTCGCTTCCTCATCGTTAACGACCTGTTCGAAAGAAAACTGAGTTTTTGTGATTGACGTTGGTGTTTGGAGACAGATCTCTTGCTCTTCGAAATTGCCATTTTGGGTTACGAAATGCCAATAAACTAAAGCAAAGTTTCAACTCTCCGGCAAGGTCCTAAAATGAAGGGAGTCCCTTTAGAAAAACTGGCCGAGTTACAAAGTACTAAAACTTTTTCCCAATGTGTAATTAGCTGTATTTGCAGAAAAACTTTGTTTTTTGCAGCATTTAATTAATCAAAGCTGCTTCATGAATGCAACATTTCAGAAAAATTTCAACAATGATGCTCGATGCTCAGGAAACACTAACTCAGGAACAATTATTCGCATAGGCAGTTTGCAAAGAGCCTCGCGAGCGCTGCCTGCTGACGTATGACCTAACGCAGTGCTTCCCAAACTTGTTCGAACCATCACCCAAATCAATGTAGTGATTGTGTCTTATTACCCTCAAAATATTTTTTTTCTTTTCAGGTCGAAAATTTCTATTGCAGTGATTACCCACAATACAGACAAACATTGCGATCTTGGTTTCGCGTTACCCACTGAAGAATCGCATATTACCCCCGGGGGGTAATTTACCCACAGATTGGGAACCACGGCCCTAACGCAAACAAAGAATAATATATGACAATAAATTGAAGAGATTTTCACAAACACGTTAAACAAATGCGAAAACAAACAGATCACTACCAACAATTTTTTAATTCTGTCCACATTGGCGTTTGGCAGGACAAGTGTTACATTGACATTAAGCAATCCTCCACGCTCTTATTCACAAAATAAAACTGTAACTTCGACTGGAATTTCACAGGAATCAAATGCTGCACTTAACTACAGAGTCCCGTGCAACATAATTTGTGAAGATCTGCTGTGACAACTTATACCTTAATTTAAAGTAGTAGAATAAGACTTCCTTCGTTAATCTCAGGTTATACGGAAGTTAATAAATCGGAAATGCCGAATCTTGCGTTATGGCAGCTTTTTCTGTGATTTTGTTCGTTCCATCCACGCCTGGAAAAATTTCCAAGCTTTATTTCTTTTCTTCGAAAACCTATCAAACCAAAACCTGTACTGTATCAAGAGAGCTTGATATGCTATGAACTGCATGAATTTTGAACTCAAATCTTTACAAACTACAGCTGGCGCAACATCCTTGTTTCTGCAATTGCCTCATTACGAATGGTAGATTTTAATAGAAACTCTCCACTTTTTTATACTTCCATGCCGCATTGATCACGCTTCATTTAACTACTTTTTCTTTACCCACTATCGCCCGACTTCGGTCCAACTTGCATTCGATCAAGATGAAGGCAAAAAGATATCTTCCACCACATCAACAATGTACAACGGCTCAACAAACAGCATAGTTTTGTGTTATTGCTGAAGCCTGAAACAAGATAGCACCACTTTGCTCTTTGAAGCAAAGCTTTCAAACCTGCATCCACACATTCCACTTTTGTACGTGCGATCAGAACTTCAGTCGAAAAACGTCGAAGATCAAATGCATTACAAAGGAGAGCTGCGGCTTGGTCGTTTGATCTACAGGTTCTAAGGAGAGAAGAGTAACATGCAAGGGGATGAAATTTAGCAATTGCGCATTGCAATTATCTTTGTGATTTTCTCAATCCCAGCACAAATATTCGTGACTTCTGTTATTAAATGCGTCCAGAGTGTAATCCATGTTTCGTGTTTTTCCATCTGTAACGTGCAAGTCAGAGCCCATCAGGCTGTAGTATGAGGTCGCGAGAGAAGTTTTTTTGTCAGCGATTGAATGGTTGGGATATTCTGTTTCGCGCAAGGAAAGATTTCTTCAGGATTGTCCTGGCTAGGTGATTGTTAAGACATTTTGAGAGACCGCAACTACTTCATCTTGATACATGAGATGGTCACAAAGCGAGGTTTCAGTGAATTTTTGCGGTGGTTATTAAGATTTTACTGTGTTTTAACAGGTCGGTGAAATAAGTTTGAGAGACCGTTTCCGTTCCGCTAAACGCCATTAGAAAAACTGCACCAGAGCCGTATCAGGCGCACTCCATGCCCCCCCAATTGGGGGTCCAAAATGCAGTTCCGTCACCACTTAGCCCCCATAGAAAGCTTCGATCCCCAAATAAAAATATGAAGCGTTAGAAATCAGTTAAGTTAGTGGGCCTTTTGGAAGAAAAGTGCTTGTACATTGCAGTTATTTAGGATCCTTTGAAAGCAAGGTATTTACACATTACAACTGCTGTCGGGGGCCCTTTGGAAGCAAAGTAGCCTACTTGTACATTACAGTTGTTGTTGGGCCCCTTCGAAAGTAAGGTACATTACACATTAAGGTACATTACACATTACAAGGCAAGTGGCTCGCTTGCTTCCCTTAAACACACCACTGTATATAATCCTGGTAATGATATTATATGAGCATATGAAACCGATCGAACACGTTCTGTTTCAACCGATATGCGTACTTTCTCACCTGATGTGCGCATGTAAACACTGCAATGCAGGCCTGCACAACATAGCCTACGGCCCGCGGGCTGCATGCGGCCCGCCAATGCTTTTCTTGCGGCCCGCGAGAGCTCCACCAATTGTAGAAAATGCTGGAAAAGCTCGACCTCGACTGTTCTGGAAAAGCTCGACCTCGACCGCAACTGTTTTATCTGAATACCAAGTTGGTCGTAAAGCAAGATTTCCTCGTATTTTGATGTTGGTAGTATATCGATTTTCTACATTATTTTGAGAGACGGTTGGAAAACTTTGGGATTCCGTTTCAGTCTCTCAAAAATCCTTAAAAGA
>JGI24158J21664_10012072_pt1 | contig 11461 bp, 11 predicted proteins | sample Ectturendosymbi3_FD_21664 | JGI IMG/M metagenome (IMG submission 21664)
CAAATGCGCAAGAGCTGAAATTCTGAGAGATAAAGCATGTTTGAATTACTTGAAAGCTTTTGCAAACAGATCGTGCCGCCGGTAACTGAGCACGATGACGTCATCGAGACGCAAACCAAAAATTGCATGCGTAGTCAAATCGCCCACGCTACGCCACTGGTATGCTGCATTAAATCTCTTATGATAGCTTTTTTATTACAATCTTATTGTATAAAGAATATAATATGTTACATGTCAGAGAATTGTTCACAGCAGTAAATATCACGAAAAGAAGTAAAATTCTGATTTACAAATTTTTCACATTATTTGCTCATGTGGTTTTGTTTTATGGATATTTGCCCTTCAGGGTTTTGTCCTACACACAGTGCTGAGGCTGCACGCCAACTAAAAAGATGGTCAATCGCCCTTACCCTACTTAAAATATCTTGTTCAACACATACTCTTATACTGCAACGTTCAAAACTGTTAAGTCGCTAATGGTGTTCTGAGGTGAAGTATTTTTCCAGGGGCGGCCAACAGTGGTGAAATTTTATTTTACCAACTTGAAACTAAGAGAAAGACATTTTTTACTAAGAAGTTGAAAAGTTGATAGAAAAATACCAAATTTTAAAATCCACAGGGGCCAAGGCCCCCATTTTAGTTGTCCATGACCTTACTTTATTTATGAGTCACTTTAATGAACCGGGCACATTCGTGAGCGATTTGTGCGCCCTTACAGCCTCTTGAAATAGAACAACTATGTTCATTCGAAATGCCTTATTGTGCCAAACATTATGCCACTAACTTGATGAGGGACGCACATTGAGTAATTTGCTTGGTTCTCGCTTTGCGTAGGGAAAATACAGAATGACAAGTGGATACTTTGTACAAATTGGTAATGGAGTTATGATAAATATGCCGGAATTGTCATTTTGAATGATAATGTATTGAGGAAGTTGGTGACAGCCGGTACTGAAAATCGGGCAGTTTTTAGGGAGGAAAAAGCCTTGGCTTGCAAAAAATGTCCCATTACAAAAGCTTTCCTGTACGCCCAATGTTGCGGTCTACAGTATGGTAAAAAATCTCTTTCTTGTCGTTTACAGCTTGCACACGGGAACACTGTTTGGGTCTTTTATCTCAGGGGCAACTTTATTTAGCAACATCATTGATCATGAGTTGATTTTTTATAGGGTGTATTCGCAGAACCGTCGTCAGAAAGTTTTCAATAGGGGGGCTTGACATTCTAAAACTGGCCAAATATACACTAACTTATATTGTTTCATGTTTCAATTTGTGGTGGCTTGGAGTTTGTTTGGGAGGGCTAAGCCCACCAAAGCCCCCTCGTGGCGACAGGACTATGTATTCGTAAAATTTACTTCAACTGCATGAATGTGTACCTTGTTTTCACTGCTTTGTTAAGGCAAATATCATGCAGTTTTTTTCAGCAGACCAGATTAAATTTTTACCAGCTGAACAATATCAATAATGTGTAGCAGTGCTTAGATTATTTCTTGAAGTCTTCGAGGCTTGTTAGTTTCGGTAACTTGCGGTGTATAAAATTTAATTATATGTGAAAATACATACATGCAATGGATTTGTTTTGAAACTTCTCTCTTTTAGGAATTATCAGGATAGCAGTTGAGTACGTTTCCGCCATTTCGAACGGAATAGTTTTTGAAGAGTATCAATCTAGTCACAAAGAAAACGGTCCCGCTTATGAATATATGGCTATTTGTTGAAAAATACTCAATATGAGCTAACTTAAGACTTGTTACTATATGCCTGTGATACACACCTTTTGACATGAGTTGACCAACGTTGAAAGATATTTCTCTTCTGTAACAAAACTTCTACAAAACCTTTCAGCAAAAAGAGGTTCGTCTTCTCAGTGAACTCACTATTTACGAAAAGTGCGCAAGCTTCTTCTGAAAGCGTTTTTCATTCGAACTGTGGTGTATTTATCAACCTACTGTTCATGAGAGCCAGTATTTTATAGCAGAGCTTTGGTAAACTATGACAGCTTCAGTGGGTAATCTGTGATATAATTGTAATTTGTTTGTACAAAGTGGCATAACGGCAAATGCTTGTGACGCTGCAAGCCTGCAACGGTACTCGTTCACAAATCCAGACTCCACACCCATCAGCNTTTTCGAACTGATGCTGAATAAAACTAAACGCTGTTTATGATAATGATAGTCTTGATTAAATGAAAGTAACAACACCTTGAAATTCTGCAAATGGTTATCTCAATACCTTATTACGGCGTTGCACATGGCAACTTTTCTTAATTTGTTTCCTCATGGTACTTTCGTCAGATCAAAAAGTACTGGTTTCAAAGTAGGGCTCAGTGCAGAGAGGTCTATACAGAATTAATCAATGCATTCATGCAGGTAAACTACTGTGTGTCATACAAGCAAATATAAATATGTCTGAGGTAAAGTTAGGATACTGGAATATCAGGGGTCTTGCCGAGCCTATCGTGCTGATGCTTGAGTACCTAGATGTCAAATACTGCTACAAGCGGTATACAGCGGCCGACATGAAGAATTGGTTTGAAAAAGATAAGCCATCTCTAGACATAGATTTCGCCAACCTGCCTTACTTTGTGGATGGTGATGTCAAGTTGTCTGAAAGTTTGGCGATTATGCGTTACATCGGAAGAAAGTTCAAAGCTTTGTACCCTCAAAACGACGAAGAAGAAATTAAATGCGATGTTGCTCAAGGTGCAGTTCTGGATTTTCGAATGGATTTCGCAAGACTTTCATACAGCCAAGATTTCGAGAAGCTGAAGGACAACTTTATTGAGCAGTTACCAAATAAGCTCGACAAATTTGAAAAAGTTTTGACCAGATCTCCATGGCTGACAGGTATATATCCGTTGCATAATTTTGACTTTGTTAGCCCGTAGCCAGGGGGGGGGCATTCGGGGGCAGTGCCCCCCTAATTTTTTGTGCCCCCCAAATGATTCAAACTCAAAAAACAAATTTTGCAAATGCTCGTTTCAAATCTGTTTAATCGTTATGCCAACTCGCAACACCACAGCACGTTGCACAAAAGCTAACCTCATTGTTGCAAAATAAATTGTACTAAGGAATGTCCACATTTGTAACATTTTCGATTTATTACGTCACAGTCACTGAAGACCATCTTTCGAAACCGTTTCTGCAGTCTTACTGTTGGCGTGGACAACGCCATGGCACTAGCAAGATGGCTATGGTAATGTGATAATATAGTCTTAGCCAGTGTTTCCTCCAAGAAAATTTTAGTGAATGTTGGTTTTAGTGAGCATGAATATTTTAAAACTGAGTTACCAAAATTCTAAATGAATTACAAATTTGGTGAATTATAAGTATAAAGTCTTATAAAAATACAAACAAATCAGGGCCTACACATTTATTTCAAACAGCTTCTCCTCGTTTTCCTATTTTTTCTAACGTTTTGGAAAGTTGCAAGTGAAGTGCACAAGAATAAGCTTTCACTGCGCAAATGGTTTGGTGGTACTGCGCAGTTGCGCACCTCAGAGGCAATATTGGTCTTAGCCTTGGTTGTAGTCAAACAGAACTTCTTTTAATAGCGTAACATGGGCGTCCGCAGAGGGTGAAAACGGCCATTTGCCCCTCCTGGAATTTGGGACAAAGAACCAAAAATTTCCATAAAACTTGAAGTCAGCAGCTTAATTCCGATTAATTCATTTACTTGTTGCAATGACAGTTTATTTGCCGGTATGACGCTGCACAAGAGGCAGGTTCGCTGTTCTGGTGTCATGCAATGCTGACATTGCCGTTCCCTCATGTCCGCTCCTTTGCCTGCAGAGGCAGGTTGTATCAGACAAAATCTTGCAACAGTGATCTAGCAGTTTGGTTGCAGGTTACGATGTAATTAACTCTACCATCACGGAGATTGGAAAATTAAAAAACGACGCAGAGTTTGAAAAAATCTGCAAAAACTTCCACTACAGCTATCCCACCCTCCAACCAAGTGCAAAAAGTCACTTTCATCTCAAATCAGAGAGGACGTCATAACAGAACACATCGGAACTCACAATGACAGTGAGAGTTTGAAATTGAAAGCATCTTACTTTGAAATCATTGATACTACTTGGAGCGAATTGAGCCACCGGTTTTCGGAGTTTAATATGTCTCTCATCAAATCTTTGCGTGCTCTTTTACCAGCATCGAATTGCTTTCTCGACAAGGAAGAATTGCAATCTCTTTGCACTTTGGGCAATTCAACTACCAAAAGTATCAGTGAAGATCTTCTAGGTGCTGAAATTACTATCGTACAAAGCAGTGTCTCATCAAAGCTTCCTGATGTGCTTTTGAATGAAAGCACCCGTATGAATTTGGACCTGTTTTTGAAATGGTTTTCGAAGTATAAAGCAGCTTTTCCCACCACATACTTGCAGCTGAGCAGGGGCTTAACTGTAGGAGTTTCGACAGCCACATGCGAAGCACGTTTCTCCAGTATGTTGAGGATATTCACATCTTATCGCAGCAGGTGCATGACACACGACCGTAAATGTCAGCTGGCTTTGTTAGGTTTTGAAAAAAATGAAACAGCTACTGTGACAAACGAAGACAGCATTTCTGAATTTATTGACCAAAATTCGAAGACTGAATGTTTGAAGTATTCTCTTAAATTGACTCTGTCAGTGCCTCATGCATATTATTCATCTATTAGGGAGGCTATGTAGCATGTGTCAGAACTGCAGCTTTTGCGACAGTTTATATTCACATTTACAGTATGTTCTTGGTTCTTTCATGTTTTCGTTTTTCGTTCTACCAAAAAACGTTTCAAAAACTCCGAGTGTTAATGAAAGGAAATGTCTACATCCTGGAGTACATAGTTCGACTTCCAGATGTTGATGAGAACAATTGATTGATTGTTTCAGGAGCCGATAAAATGTGTGTATTTATTATGTATAATCTCGTGCATTGTTGTGACTCTTGTAAGAAATTAGACGTAGTTTCTTTATTACCAGTGTCTTCACTTTCAATACTGATACGAATAAATTTGGTTCAGTTTTGTTGTTTATGCCAAAATATTGTTACGTTTTTCAAAAAAGTTAATAGTGCATTAGGCAAACATCAAACAAAGTTTTTAGTGAATCAAATGCAGCAAACAGGCATCAAGCACAGGCGGGCATTCAGAAAAATATCTTGGGGTTTAAGCAAAAATTTTTTCACTTTGGTTTTCTTTGGTGTTTCTGGAAAAAAAGCGCTTAACTAAACAAATGTCCTTAGTTTTGTGTGGACACTTTTTCCTGGAGAAAGTCATCGTTTTTGAAAATTTGAGGAAGGCGCCGGAGTCTTCCTTCCCTGCTTGGCTGCCCACGGCACATAGCATACTACAATTAAAAATCTTATGTGATTAGACTGAAATCAGACAACTGGCAATATGCTATCCAGTTAATCGCTGAAATTAAAAAAAATAATTTGTTTTTAAACTTACAATAAAACAAAAATATTTCCGCCCTAAAAATGTATTTTCCCCACAAAACCTAAGAACCTGGCTACGGGCCTGTACCACAGTTGTAAGTCAGGCCGGACTTTTTGGGCCGAGCTTATTAACTTTGTCAAAACCGTTTGGTCTGATTTCGGACCTGCATACAAAACTTTTATAACATTCAGAGTAACGATGTTTTCGTGACGTACAATTGTTATGCTCACCGCGGTGACTTTTGTGAGTGAAGTGATTGCGATTTTTCTTCAGTTAATTGTGTTTGCAAACACAGCTGCGTTCATTTGCTCTCTGCTCGGATTAGTCTCGCAGTCTTTTTGAGAAGGCGACAGCGGTGAGGAAGCTTGGCTTGTTTAAAAAAAGATGGACTACAAATCGGCTTTTCGTGCCTATAGCGCTATCGTAGATAGTTTCTTTTATTCCTATAGGGCCATCGTGGATAGTTTCGCGATAGTGTCTTTTTTTCTTGAGAAACACTACATACCGCAGAATCATTGTTGACTAACAAGCTAATTTTGTGTTTGTTTAAGCCAGCCAGCCCATGTCCAACCCAAATAGCTTAGTGAGCCAAAAATCATGTCACTGTCTCAACCAGGGCCGCACATATTAATGAGGTATTTAATGAGGGCCGCACATTGAATGGCTTATTTTGATCTTAGCAAACTAAATTTAGCTTATACTGATGTACTGAAAGCGTTCGAATCATAACTGCGGTGGCAACATACGTGATAAAATGGCACTGAAGACAACCTGCATCAAAAATGTCAAATTAAAGATTATCAAAATACGGAGAGGCTGAACTGGGCCGCACAAAACCTTCCACTGGGCCGGATGTGGCCCTCGGGTTGGACATGGCTGGTTTAAGCCAATGTTTTGGTCAACGTAGTCGTCATTTTCGGCGTGATTAAACAGTGTACCTGCAGCTGTAACCGTACACTACAGTTTTTGATTCCCGCAGTTGTGCATATCTTGACTCACTAGGTAAATTTGGGCCTAACTCGGGTTTCGAAAATAAATGTCGGGCTTCAAAATGAGACCCATTCACAACTCTTGAGTCATACACAGGGACCCCGAGCAGCGGTACAAGACATGGGGGTATTATAAAAAAATCGTTACCAATTGTGTTTGTTTCTGTTCATCGACAATGTTGACCACAAAAATAATAACAGAAATTATAGAAAACCATTCTGAATTTTCTGGATCCGAAAATAGTTGCAATTCATTTGTTTCAATTCGAACTTGGTAAATCATGAAATTACATACGATACTGTTATGAAAAGACACCTTCACCCCGTTGCTCCCTTTTTGAAAGTGTAGAGCAGGCAATGCCTCCGTTCTCCGGCGTCCCTGGTCATGTGCTTTGACTGAAGACATCTTTTTGCTTATGGAAGACTCGCAAAATTTATTTGAAGTTATTTGCAATGCAACAGTCTGAACGGCCCCGATAGCTCATGACAGTTTCAATTTTCGTTTCAAATGATCTTGAATATAAAAATCGAAATTTCCGGTGAATACCTCCATTGCAAGTTTTTATTGTATGCTGCAACATATCCATTCAATTACAAGGTCACGTACCGCACTCTTTGGATCAAAACCTACTTTTCCATAAAAGCGTTTCGTATCGCAGTACTTTCAAAGGTAATGTAATTATAAGAGAAATCGATTGTGTTAAACTATCTTACTAATTACGGTAATCACTTGTGGCCATGACGTGTAGAGCTACATACAGTGGAACAATACATTTGGCAGAGTGTAATTGTAAAAAAGTAGAGACAAACAGAAATGAGAATTGGCTGACGCACACTAGCGATACCGCATGAAATCTCCTTGGCATGAAACAGGGGGAATGGAACTTCTCTAATATTTGTTCAATGTCATGTTCTGAAGTGTTGAATATTTTCTCATTTTTTCAGGTGAAAAACTGATGTATGTAGACTTCGCTTTCGGAGAAGTTATCAGTCATCTTCAACTTTTCTCTCCCGAAACGCTGAACAAGACTCCTGCTGTGAAGAATTTTTTGGAGAGATTTGAAGCTCTTCATAAAATTGCTGCCTACAAGAGTTCTGACAGGTTCCGAAAATTTCCAGTCAATGCACCGATCGCCAAATGGGGCTTTCAAGCTGAATGATATCAGCATGTTGCAGCCAAGCAACGCAGTGTCTTCGTCGACATCAGCCAGGATCTGTGTGCTCTTTCTGCTGTAAAGGTTTTGTTTTGTTGAAAACTAAGAGGCAAAATTTTCTTGAGTTCGTGAGTATGGGAGCTTGGTTAAAAATCTTTGCTTTAATTGATCGCCACGCATCGGAAGAAAGTTTCGTCACAGAAAAAAATACATACACGAGTGTTTCGATTCTTGCTTGGTGTGTTTTCTTCCATTTAATAACGTATACCTGAAACCTAGGCGCATGAAACGCAAACGATTGTGTCACAAAGCGGGAGAGGCAGGTAAAAAGTTTGGAAGAAAAAAACACTTGAATAAACGTAACTTTACGTAAACCCACTCACGTTATGTCTACAGTGAGATCAAAACATATTCTACTGCCACTTATAACTAGTCGCAGCATGTGGGACATCGTGCTGAAAGTACAACGTATTTCAACATTACTCGACCTCTGATTGGAATGCTATTTAGATTCCATTGAGTTGTGTGAATGGCAACAGAGTAGGAGCAAAATCTACTGCCCCCTACAACGTGCTGCAATATGGTGATGTCAGCTGAAAATGAGAGCAGTCTTTTCATCCAGAAAGTATTTTGGCGTTGTAAAACTATCTGTGCACTTAAATTGATTAGCCCTCCTCATGTGATTTAAAATCTTAATTCTATCGTATATTGAATTTATGACATGATGAATTTGCAACGAATTGCAGTTGTGTGAAGCAAACAAATGCTGGTTAGACTAACAAAGATCATCAAATTTAGTTACAGTAAACCTCGGTGAATCCGGATCTTCGCTAAAACCGGATAAAACTGGTGGTACGAATGATTTCTAACGTTTTTCTTGATAAAAATTTTCGGTTCATCCGAATTATTTAATCCGGATCTTCGCCAATACCGGATAAAATCTGCTCTTTTCACATCTCGTTATCCGGATTTTTGTCTCTAGGAAAGATTCGGCAGCTTTCAGGCACAACACCAGCGTGCTCAAGATCACCAACGAGCGAACAGAATTACTATAACAACGGCCGCAACTGCGTGCAACACTAATCGTGGAGACGATTATTGCGTCACATACGGGCATGGCTTATGTTGAACATAACGCTCAAGGCACGCCGCCGCACCACGGTTTCAGGCTATTGATCAGTATTGATGTTGAGTGTGCTTGCGTTGAACATTATCCCTGAGTGTATTGTACTGGGTAAGATGTCTGGAGGGCATTACGCAGTAAATAGAGTGACTGGTTATCGACCAGTCGCAGAAATCTCTGCGTTAGTCCAAAACACAAGATTTCTTTGCAGCCAAGTAATCTAAAATTATGAACTGGATATTGTTCATAACTGCCTGGGTATGGCGGTAACTACTCTGATGTACCATTGTAAAAGCATCAATAAATTCGTTTTGCTTCTGTAAAAGTCTTGCTGTTGGGTCGTAATGTGTTCAATTTAAGTTATTTTCACCGATATCTCAGGACTTAGATGATGTCAGGCTAGAAACAACCCATCTTCGGTTAAACCGGATCTTCGCCTAAACCGGACAAAATCGTCGGTCAAATCGAATCCGGATCAACTGAGGTTTACTGATCTTAAAAACAACTACCGCGTCAAGCAGAGGTCACCAAGCTTTGAACATTAAAGGCGTTAAACAATGGAATGAGGGACGTTTAGTTCATACACGAGTCAATAGTGAAAATTCTGCAAGTTCTTCGTAATTAGGGAAGTAAATGAGCATCATAAGGTGCAAAACGAAAATGGAGATTCTAATTTCGGAACCTAAACAACTTGGGTGGCGCAAAATGCGATGCTTTTTCTGCACTGCACAAACAGCCTTTCTGCACTGTACAAACGGAAGGTCGCAGTTGAAAGATAAATACTCGATCTTTTATTGCTCTCGAAATGCAACCATTGCCAACATTTCGTGGTAAATGTGTACCCTTGCACCCTTCTGCATTAACTGAGTTGTTTTCGGAAGCTTCATAAACGCGTTTTTCTAAACTTGCGGCGAGTTCGTTCGACTCCAATTGACAGACGGGCGTGAGATGTTACTGCACCACATACGTCTTGTACATTTAACAAACCAAACCCACCATTCGCACGTCCTAATAAAGTTTTCAGGTCGCAAATATTTCGCGGTGGCATTGCCAACGGTTGCTTCGTCCGTGCAACGCTCTGTTGACAAAAGTGTTGGGGTGCGGTTACTTTGACGTTCGCCAGAGAACGTTTCTTTCTGACGAAGGAAAGCTTTTTCACGGAAGCAACAACTATGACCAGCAGTTAACATTATAACACAAGTGTAGGATTTTACCAGAGCATTCACTCATGCAGGCAAAAACATGGCACATAATGAAAAGGAATTCAATCTATGTCCAAGTGAAAACGTAGCCATTTTTTTTATTCCGACGGAGTATTTTGGTTTTGCTTTAACCTAACGACGGGTAGAAAAGCGCTCGTTTATGTTTCTTATCGAGCGTTAAGATAAAACACTCGGGGGCGGCAATAGCTCAGTGGTAAAGTATCCGTATCTCAATTGGAACGTTGGGGTTCGATCCACGACCATTGAGTGAATTGCCGTAGCGCTCCTTGGGCAAGAGCGTGAACTGCCCCAGCAAGAAGCACAATTCAGGCAGGCTTCGGCCTGCCGCCAATTGCTGTCATCAAAATTGTAAAAACAATAAAACACTCGGACAAAATCGTTGCCACGCACCAGTGTCCCGTAGGCTTATTAAGCTAAGGTGTTGCAGCTGCAGGTCCTATACCATAGGCCAGTTTACCCTGAGATCTTTTGCTAATGAAAGTGAGGCACCATTGTCAACACTACTTACTTATGAAAATATGTTTTGGCCAAAATTGCGTGCAATTAAATAATAAAATTTCATTGAAACGCCTTAGATGCGTCTTTTATAAAAATGGGAAATGACCCAGCTGCTGTGGTTAAAGCGGAACTTCCATTGGGCTTTTCCACAACTTGGTCAACAAACAGTTTTTAACATCTTCTGTTTGAATTTCTTTTTTTTCCGGCTTGAAACACACACTTGCAACGTGATGGAAGAATAAAACGATGATAACGACAACAAAAAGTGGCAATACTGCAATGCTTTAACGATCTTCTCACATGCCATTCAATGCGGCTGCAATAACAACGTAAACGAGCAGGCAACTTTGCTGCTTAAATCAGCAGAAGCCAATGCCCGCAACGGACGTGGGCATTATTGCTCACTTTAACGAGCCGCAAAGTTCAGTACCAAGCAGAAAACAGACAAGCAGCTTCCACTTAGTAACGATCGCAGAACACGATTAGCATCACCACAGGAAGTAAGCAGCTTTCTCAGCTAACACGGAGCGTCCAAGCAGGAAACCAGCAGTTTTGCTGAGGCAGTTGGATCTTTCAAAAAATGCGACGATTGATCACAAACAACACGAGTGGGATTTACTTAGGAGCTACATGTATGCAATAAGGTTTCGGACGAGTGGCTGGCCGTTTTGAAAAACCACTACACACCAGTGGCAATTGATGTTGCTCAAACGCCTGGATCATGTCTTTAGCTTCTGTCGCGTTGGACGTAATTTCTATTATTACGATGCGAAATCTTAAACATTAAACACAATTCTTAAAAGTTTGGTAGGGCTTCAACGAGCTTTAATTTACAATGTACCAAATACAGACAAAGACAATCGCTGCAAATCTTTTAACGACCGTATCGGTCGTGTTTCAAACGAATATAACGCATCAAATGGATAGGTGCAGCCAGCTGTGCAGAAATACGCCTGACGATGAAGCCCATAAAGGTTAGCACAAGCTTCGTTTCAAACTTCCCAAACATACACGCACAGATTAGGTAACACTGCAAAGTGACATTACCAACAGTAG
>JGI24158J21664_10012073_pt1 | contig 11461 bp, 10 predicted proteins | sample Ectturendosymbi3_FD_21664 | JGI IMG/M metagenome (IMG submission 21664)
ACATTTGACTTGTGGATCACACACATTTGACAGGGTTGGCAGTCTTGGTTTTGCTTTTGATGTCTTTTGTGTCAAACTGTTATTTCATGCGTCACAGAGTCTTTTGGTTTTGAATTGCCAAGTGTTGCATTATTTTTTGACTGAAGATGGATTAAGAATAATCCGAAACGTTTCAAAATAAAACGTGTATAGTTTTTTGAAGGCTTTTTTAGTGTTGATGAAATCACAACAGTTAAAATGAGACATCATCTGTGCAGTGGGAACACTACAGATATGTGCTGGATTGTAATCAGGTGTAGAAGCAGCATACATGCTGTGAGGAAAAGTTTCAAGGATCAAAAAAGTGAATACCTGTTTTTAGTTGATGCAGACAATGCATTCAACAAACTTCACAGCAAAGTAAGTCTGGAAAACATCAAAAGACTATGTCCGCCCATGTACACTTACCTACACAACAGCTACAACACTCCTGACATGCTATATCTAGAAAATGGGGCCCACATAATGTCACAGGAGGGTGTGACACAAGGTGACAATGCAGCAATGGTAATGCATGCAATCTCCACACAACCAATGATGCAAGCATTGAGGAATAAAACTGCAAATGATGATGTGAAACAGGTATAGTTTGCAGATGATAGCTCTGCAGTTGGACCTCTGAAAGGAGTCACAAAATGGTGGGACTACCTACAAGCCAAGAGACAAGACTTCGGGTTCTGCCCAAAACCTGCAAAGACCATCCTCATAGTAAAAGACAGTGATTTAAAGAAATTTGCACAAAAACTTTTTAACACTTTGAGAGCTGGCGTACGATATATTTGTACTTCGATTTTGGCCTGAAGAACAGCAGTTTTCGGTTGCCTTACCAATGCCATAGCTCCTCCGCCGATTGCGCTAGAGAGCTGTTTAAGGGCTCAAACGGATCAGCCAGTCTTCTAGATTGCACTCGAAAAAAAATTTTTTGGTTGGGGGCGCGGATTTTTTGTGAGTGACGTCATAAGTGAAGTAGTTTTGGGGTCATTTTGGCTCATGTTTCCTGGCCTAGGGCCCAACCGCTAGGCCAAAGTGTTTCGCTGAAGTTTTCATTGGAAACTAGGCTCGAGTTCGAGTCTTTTGAGCCTTTGATCGACTTTCAAACGTTTCTGGTTCAAAAGTTATGATCTAAAATAAACAAATTATCTAATCAGCTAATCAGTCAAATGTTTTTCTAGTTTAGATTATAACTTTTGAACCTGAAACCCCAGCAGGTCATCCAAAGTATCAAAAGACTCAGAATGTAGCCTAGTTTCCATTAAAAACTTCAGCAAAATACTACCACCTAATGGTTGGCGCCAAGGGCCAGGCAAAGTGGGCCAAGGTGGCCTAAAAGTCCTCCACTTATGACGTCACTCATGAAAAATCTGCATCCCCCAATCAAAAAATTTTTTTTCGAGTGCAGACTAGAAGACTTGCACATCTTTTGACGCTTCGACCAGGTCCGTAGCACTTACCCAACGGGAGAAATTCTCATGCAAAGCCACGTGCGTTTGGGTTTTTTTTTCTCAAATCCCCAAAAGCAGTCGGACGTCAAAGTGTTAACTGCTTGCTACTGTTATTTTTTGAAGCCCCATTAAATGTCTCTGCCGAGATTTGTACTTGATTATTGGAAATGAAAACGTTAGTTTTGTTTACCTACTAAGTACAGCTGCACCCTGCTTGAGTTCTGGTTGTCAAAATGTCAGGGATTAATGCACTTCTTTCTAATAAGCTAACTGTGTTTAACACCTCAACACATGAACAAATTTAGAGAGATCAATGCTGGTGTGATAGAAGAGGGGTCATCAATCTAGGAAAAATAGTAAAGCTCTAAAGGAAAAAATGTATTTTTGCAACCTGCTTTTGAATGTAGGGATGGTAGTCATTTCCAATGTTTTTAAAATCCAGAATTCAATTCCACCTAATTTCATGTTGAATTTTATGATGCCATCGTCTGTGCTTGGTTATTTACTAATTGGTTGTTTTTTTATTGACTGGCATTATTTTTACATTGTTGCTAAACCTTCATGCACTTTTTATAATGTTAAATGTTTGATTTTCAATAGTTTTTCAAATAGCAATATGGAACTAGCACATTCACTTCTGCTGAATGAGGCAGCTCTAAAAACTGTTCCAGAAAACAAGCAAGATGTCTTTATTTATGAATGGTTGCGATTTTTAAAGAAAGTCCTAAAAGCATCACAAAAGGTAAGAATCTTCATTTCTGATCAAAAGGATGATAGAAAATGTGGGCATTGTGACTTGATTTCATCAAACTTAAAACATTTTGTGCTGTTTTATGATTCAAGTTATTTGTTTTGCAATTGTGCTTTTTAATTGCTTGAAGTCAGTTGTTTCACATAGTGCTTTTGTAATGGCGACACATGTTTGTTTTCCAGTCTGACATCAAAGATAAACAGCAAAAGCTGGTTGAACAGTTAACATCACAATTGCTTTCTGGACCAGGACCACCCACTCGATCCCTCATTGGTCATTGTCTGTCTATTCTGTATAAAGTTGGAGACAGCTTCACTATTTATGAAACTGTCAACAAATGCAATGAGGTTGTAAGAAATAAGGATGACTCACCAAGTTTTCTTCCTGTTCGTTTGTAAGTTGTATTGTGTTTTGTGCTGTAGACTGTTTTGAAAACAAAATGTTATACTAAATATAGAGTTTTAATCATGGTATTTTCGTTTTTTTGGTGAAGCATCAATACCATGAATTAGTGAATGTAAGTTATACATTATTTTCTTTGGGGATGATGTTTGTGCTACATAGATATTTTGGGAAAAGTGATATCTTTTGTTGCAATTGTAGTTTGTGATAATTATTTGTAGTTACTGTTACTATTTTTCTTTTTATTGATTGTACTCTTTTTTGGTTCAAGGTCAGCAATCATGTGTGCTGGTGTGCTGTATGAAAACAATGGAAGAATGGTGAGAATAGTTGTTGAATACTTCTATTGCAAAGCACATGCCTGAAGTTTTAGTAGACTAGAAAGAATCAAATGTATTTTCAGTGCTGCTGCTGAAACAAAAGTAGCAAACGTTTTTGCTATTATAGGCACTACTGCAGAAGAAGTGTGTAAACAACATTCAAGGACTTCTATAAATCACTACCATTACAGCCTTTCCTTTCAAATTTTGTTATAACAGTATGGCTAATCGTGCAGAGCTTTGAGCAAAAGTTTTTTCTATGCGACCCCCTTAATAGCCTAGAGCCCTAGATGTTAATGATACATGCAAATGTCTCATTACAAATCTCAAGAGGCATTTTGTTGATGGTGAAATCATAAAATGTACGCAATCCATGAAAGTAACTGTGCAATAATAAAATTCATGTAGTGGAAACATTAAAGCAAAAAAAATTTACAAAAAACAATTTAATTTTTAGAAGTTACCAAGAACAGAGAATGGGTGAATGCACTTAAATTATCCATTTATAGATTGATACAAGACAATGCAAGACGAAAGACATTCTGAACATTTTTCAAAAATGATCGGTTTTTGGATTTGACGATTATCAATTTTGAAAATGCCGCTTCACGCAAATATGTTGTGCAAAAGGCTAAGAATTTATGAATGGCTAGATCAGAAATGACTGAGCATATGTTTCTTGTTCTTGTCCAAAATGACATAAACTATGTTTTGAAAATTCCAGTTGCAAACTTTTGTTATTTAATAACTCTGCAAACTCATGCTGGCATGGCAAGTGTGTGGCCTCCTGAAATTGGAATTGTATATGATTTGTGGATCCAACTTTTCCTAAATCAAAGTCTGAAGCACTTCTGAAACTGTGTATGAAGCTTACTAAATTTAGTCTAAAAGTACTCACTGTGCCTCAAAGCAGTTAGCTTAATCTCTAGAAGAATAGACCTGGAGTTCTAAATACAAGCATGCCTTGTGTGTTAGAATAAATGCAATACAAGGGCATAGCAAAGGTGGCAAGGGGACACGGAAAAATCCCAACAATGCTGCAAGTACTTTTTTCAGTACAGTACATTTACTCCTGAAAGACCTTAGGTTCGAACATAAGGGCACCAAACTTGTTTCTTTCCCAGGTAGCCATCTAACCTTTGTATGCCCCTGATGCAATCAGGTTAATATTGGCCAGTACGCAAAAACAATCATGATGTAACAATGTATAACTTGTTGTGTTTGATTTATTATCATTCGATAGTTCAGGCAGACATCCTAGTAAACAACTGACAGCATGAAGCGTGGTATTGCCCCTAAAATGCAGTAGAAATAGAATCACTGCAATCTTACTTTTAATTTTCTTGTGAAGTTTACAAAACTTTTATATCTGATTTGACTAGCCTTCGTGACCCCACAATCACATTTCACGATCTCATTTGGCGTCACGAGCCATAGTTGAGAAACCCTGGTATAGAGCACTCATTTTTTGCCGAACTGGGCTCATGTTTACGCAAAAACTCAATGATGAAAAACTTCTTCACAAAGGTATTTTTGCATATGTAGCTCGGTGGATTGTTTCCCGAAACTGTCCAACTCTTCATCAAGGGATTGAAAAATGCTGAATCGCAGACAAGATCGGAGACAATGACCGCTCTTCGTTGTTTGCTTGCTGGCCTGGGCTCCTCAGCAGCTATGTGCCATCGCGACATTTATAAAGCAGCAAAGCTGGCACTTCTTGATCGATCAATGTTCGTTCGAACGTCTGCCGCCCAAGTGAGAATTTAACTTGGTACTGATACTGCAGGCATAAGCTGGGAAACACTGTTAAGTGGAGCAGAACCACTGATGAAAAATGTGCCGCGTATTTTTGCAGATTTACGACACTTTATGTGCTCACTAGGGTAGGTTTTATTCATGGTTCTATTTTTTATTTTTTACCCGTTTCATTCAGAAACTACCAAATAGTTGCACTTGGCCATTGTGAACTTGTGTTTTTTGACAAATCAGCAGTGGCAGTTTCATTTTGTTTGAAAAAGCTGCCAAGAACCTGTATTTTAAGAACTTTTGAAAGTATTTTAAGAACTGTGAAATCTTTATTTAGAACTTTAGCTCGAAAAGAGAAGAGTTTCTTTTGGAACTTTAGCTCGAAAAGTGAAGAAATTTTTCAAACAAAAATTTTGTTATCTTGAAAAAGGCGAGAAGCAAAAACATCTTCGTACAATATACTCGCTCGCATTGGAAGCTCGATGCCATTATGGTTTTCGGTCACCTCAATTAAAAGTTACAGCGTAAGTTGCCGGCACGTGTTCTGTCCTCATCCTACACGGCAACGCTTCTTGTCCTTGTGAAGTGTCTGGAAGAACTCATAAAGGAGTCGAGTTTCGTCTACATGAACGAGTTCGAGCCTCTCATTCAGCAATGCGTGCGCGCGCTCGACGGCAGTACGTATGAGACCCGGTGCGCCGTCGCTAGACTGCTTGGTGCGTTGGTCGCCGGAACGCAGAAGTCGAAACCAGCTGGTGCGTGTACTCGCTTATCTTTCTCGATTGGATCCTCTTTAATTTTTGTTAGAATCTGAAGAAGAGAAATTGTAACGGTAATGATAATAATCGCTTTCCTACGGTAATAATAATAATCGCTTTAATAATCGCAATAATAAAAAGCGGTTATAATAATAATCGCTTTCCTACTGGTTCAACGCTACCTTAATCTGTGGATTACCTATGGTTTTTAGTAACCAAGGGTCGAAAGCCGTCGTTGGAGGAAGCCTTCGGAGCTCTTGCAAGTGGCTTTTTGCACGCCGGATCTACCGGAGGGGCCAGAGATCTGTTGAAAGGCTCGGCAAGCGGTGCGTTCTCAGAATTAGCCGTATGTTTTTAAGCGAATACGTAACTATGGTGCGAGGTTAGAGTCGATTCCGTAGATCTTAGGTGGATTGATGAAAAGGTGGATGAAAAATGGGCAGTTACGTTTCCCGCCAACCTTAGCCAAAAACTTCTGCGCGTAGATGGTTCGTTGCGCTGCTGGTGAGTTTCCCGCCATTTTCAAATTCAGTCAATCAGCGTTTCTTAGTAGCAGAGAAACGGCCAATTGAGTTTTCAACTGTGGTCTCTTTTCCTTCCTTTTTTCGTTTGTCAGGTGTCAAGTTTGCTCAATTTGCTAGTCCGTGAAAAAACATGCTTGGGTTATGTTTGTTTGGAGCTCTGCTTAATATCTGTTGTTCCGTCAAGTACTTCAAACTTATCAGAAGCACAGGGAGTTGAAATAGAACAAAGGCCCAAGACAGCGAGTTGCAAAGGCTGAAGCATAGGTCGGCAACCTCCGGCTTAATCTAGCATTCCTGTCTAGCCCAACGCCTTTCTTCTTGCTTATCGCTGCGTTTTAATCGTACTTCTGGCATTTCAGAGTTCTTCCGTCTTGTGGAAAGTCGTGCGTTTCATAGATTTGTCTTTTTCAGACTTGTCCAAAATTTATTTAGCAAGGATACATAAATGTTTTTAATTCGCAATCATCGACAAAGAACAAACGCATCGTCGTTTATGATCGCACAAAGCTCCTCTAAACAACAAGCGATTGATTGGAGTTGACTGTTGAAGTTGATATTAATTACTGCGTGTCAACAAACCCGTTTTAAATAACAATTTGTTTTAATCATTTCATGTAGCAGCTGCAGCAAGCCATCTCCTGCTGTAGTGTAAGTTACGTCGACTTTCCGTTGACAAAACCTTTGTAACTACTTACGAAGTATCTGTATTTAATCGGCACTTTTCAATGCTTGATTTTTAGATTTCAGTTGATTAGGTCGTTTTTGTTCTTTTGTAAACCAGTATTGTGGAATTATGATGCTCCATTTCTCAAGAGCTGTATGTATTTTGTCTTAAAGAATTTCGCTGCAACCAAACGTTGAACTATTTCCGTTCTCTGCCAAAGTTTGAAAATAATTGAATTTTTCGCTGGCGAAAGCGGATTTCAAAAACCTTGCAGCAGGAAGTCAATGAAACATAGTTTGATTACCATAAGGTTTTGTAGTTGGATAATCCTTGTGGATCGCCATTTTGGAATTACTCTGGCAACTCGTAGCCTTTTCGAACTTGCGTTAGCACATACAAGTTATTGATTTTCAATTGGTAAAATAACAAAGTTACAATATTTCTAATTTATGTGGGGAATGCAAGATATCGTCAACAGAAATTGAAAAAATATTAATGGACAGTTTATTGACCTGTCCGTGAAAGCGGTCTTTCTCAAATAGAAGCTCATACACTGAAGCTCTCGCAAACTGCTTGCTCTCGTCAGAAACCCTATTGTGTACGTCGTACATCTGGCTTAGTGTCGCAGATCTCTAATCGTAGGACTAGAACATAAACAGTGCAGAGATTCACTACTTCGTCTTCCGCTGAAAATTAAGTGCTTTATGGAAACAAAATCAACTATGAAAGCGAGCGTTTCTTTTTATGATTGTTTTCTTTTCATTGAAAACGAGTTTTTGTAACTTTCGTATATCGAGAATGACCAAGTCAAATCCTGATCAAGTTATGAAACTTAAGTTGAAACTTGTGCATCGCAAGACATCAGCTCTGGTCTCAGACTTGGCGACGACATCTTTCGGTTTAGAAAAACCTTAAGGTGTGGATACCAGTGCTGAAACTTGTTGACTACTTTGCTTTACGGAGAAACGCTGCTTCTCGCGGATGCTGATGACTTCAGGGAAGACCTGTGTTTTGAAGTGGTGATTGAGGTTGTCACGTCTTGAAAAACATGAAAATATTTTTATGCTTCCAGCCACCTCGGTTCGTAGCATTCGCATTGGTGTCACGGAAGCTTATGTCGAATGCATCCGAAATCTTGGCACGGACTGGCTGGCAGTTCACTTGCCCGTTTTTCTTAATAAAGTTTTGGAAGTGGTCGCGCATCCCAAGGTAAGACTTCTTTCGCACCGTCTTCTCGAAGTGGCGACAGTCATCAGAGCAAATGTATTGTTTGAAACGTTTTTTTCAAAAGCAAATGTTAACTGGCTTGAAAATGAGACCCTGATTGTTGCAGTAACGGATCCATAATCTTGTCAGTCCAAGATGTTTTAATTCTGTTATCGCTCTGCTATCATGACCAAGTTAGCTCGTGCCTGGCAAGCACTTGCGCTGCCTGTAGTCGTACTGACCTCACCGCTTCGCGAAAGAAAATGTTTTTACTGATCTCTGCATCCCATTCGGGTATGAACAATGTATGCCATTCGTATACTGTTCCTTAACCCCTTGGCGTAATCTAACTCGACGTAGCTACAGCGTTCATGTCAGTGCGATTGTGGTGTTCACTCGACTGTGCGTGTATGCGGGTAATTAATCAGAAGGTGCAATCACCTTTTCCAGGCAACGTCCAGTCACGTCGAGGCAGTTTACTCGCGTCGCTGCACATCGTTCATCCTACGCTCAACTCTCGGTCTCATGCTAGGGGAATCCCAGCAGCAAACTGCAATACGAGAGCTTTGCCAAATCATAATGAAGCACATGGCCTCGGTTGGTGAGTTGAGCTGCGTTCACCGCCGCATTAGTCCTTTTTTTGCGTTAACATGAAACCTTTGTTTTGCATAAATCATTACTGGGGTGGTGCACTGTCGCTGCAAGCGTTCTGCAGAAATGTTTTTGGTTTCGATGTGCTGCTTCGGACTATGTCTAAGAGTGATGTCATGCTTCTTTTTGTGGTGCAAGGGTTGCCACGAGCGATTTTTTGGCTTTATTTATATGTATCATGTTTCGTAGTTGTTGTCTCTCACTTGTGTTTATTAGCAGCACATGTTTGTCTACGGTTTCTGAATCAAACCAACTTTTTTGAAACTACTAATAATTTATTTTGCTATATCGATCGTTCCTTTCACATGCAAATGTAGACACGTTGTCCAACGAGGGCAACAACCCGAACGGCACGTCATCAATCGACGTCATGTCCTCTCAGCACGTGCTCGTGTGCGCCACACAGGAGATTGGGAGTTTGATGAAGGCGCTAGGAACGGCGGCACTCCCCCTAATCAACGATGCGCAGAGCAGTGAGTGAGACCGTGGCAGAGACTAACCTGTGGCCAAACGATAGTCAGAACAAACTGTCTGCTTGTTGGCCTCGTGCGACATGTGCGGTGAACAGGCGCCTTTGCGCATCTGCTTTTTTTCGCCAAGACATTTCGGTCGTTTGGCCCATAATAGTACTAGAGCTCGCCATAATAGTGCTGAGTAGTCTATTTTTTCGGACATTATTTATGACCGAATTGACTTAATTTTTTGGGTCATTAAAAAAAAACTCGTCTGTGACCGATAAATGGCGGAAAAAAACTCGAGCATCGTATCTTGCTGTTCAGTCTATGGCATAGATGTATACCCTCGGTTTCGAAAATGTTTCGTTGTACTGGTCCTTGCTACAGTGTATCGTTTGCATGAGTTTGACACATGACCTTTTAATCTTTCAGATGTAATCGGTTCTGTGATGAGTGTCTTCTTGTTTCCATGTCACTCGGCCAGGTTGTCAGCCGCATGGTGTCTCCGCTGCATAGCAGTCGCCATTCCTTCGCAACTGGCATTGTTGATTGACAAGTGCATGGAAAAGTAAGTTAATCTCTCTTTTTTACCGCTGAACTTGCACAACGCTGTTCTAGCTTGGACCGCCGTGTTTAATTCAAGCGGGTCTGATTCCAGTCTTCGTTCAGCAAAGCTGGCGGTTTGGCAAATGTCACAGCGCAATGCCATTCCTGCAGTCCTTCAAGGTTAAAGCTTATTGAAGACAGTAACAAAACGCCTTTGGCGGTTTCGTTGTAAGTTTGACGCAGGTTCACATGCTTTTGTCACAGGCTGCAGCGACTTCGGTCGTCAGGTGACGCAATCGCCGGTTACAGCGCAGCGCTGGCCGCACTGTTCGGGGCTGTGCAGGAGTGTCCAATGGGGATTCCCCACTCGAAAGGAAAGGTGACGACTTGAAGATTAGTGTGCCGCGTTTGGAATTTTGAAGCATCTTGCAAGCATCTTGGAAGCTTTTAGCTACTTTTGTATAGCTTTGTCGAACGCCGAAAAGATAAGAATAGTTGGAATGTATGAATGAACAGTTGGATCTTTTCGGTGAAACTCTTGGTGTTGTTGTCTAAACTGAGTGATAAACCTGGACGTTCGTGAGTACGAAACAACGTCTACTCTGTCGATCTCGCACTCATCTAAATTTTGGAGGTGTGCTTAGGCTATTGTCTCTGGGTTTCAAAAACACTATTTCGTCAGGTTGCATTCACTATAGCGGAAGAAATACTCCGGTCAGTTGGGCAGAACAGTCGATTGTCAATACAACGAACCCAGGCAGGCTGGCTGCTCGTCGGCGCGCTGATGACGTTGGGTAAGCCTCTGGATTTGTTGACTTGCCCGTCTTTTGCAGGAATTTCGTTTGTGTACTAAATTTTTAAAACCGTAATTACCCGTGACATGTCATCGATAACCTGTTTTTTTTCTTCGCTGAGATATTTCGGTCATTTGTCCCATAATAGTATTAAAACTTGCCGTAACAACGTTCACTATAGCCTATATTTTCGGACATTATGACCGAATTAACATAATTTTTTCGGTCACTTCAGAAAAACTCTGTCTATGACCAATGTTCCCTCTAAGAAAATTCTACACTGAGCAAATGTTTGTTTTGTTTCGCACGAAGCGCGTGCAACTGCGCAACCATGCAGACACGCAAACAGTGAACTGTTCCCAACGTTGAAAGGGCTATGTGATATATGTATATACAGTACATAGTATTAAATTCAGAATGTTGGAAGTGCGCGAGAATGAGATAGCACTGCGCAATTTGTCTGGTGGTACTGCGCAGTTGCGCACCGTGGAGGGAACATTGTCTATGACCTAAAAAAATCTAGTCGATAACAGTGCAATCGAACTTCCATCTGGTTTGTTTTGCACATTTGTGAGCATCATCATGTTTAGTCTATGTGTGCAATTCATCATTTTCTGCTTGCCAAGGTCCGTCCACGGTGAAGCACCTCCTCCCCAAGCTTTTCCTGCTGTGGAAAACGTCATTTCCGAGATCTATGCGCGAACTGGAACAGGAAAAACAGCGAGGTGACTCGTTCACATGGCAACTGACGCTCGAGTCGCGATCGGGCGCGCTCTGTGGTACGTGCTGCGGTAACGGTGCAACTTAACCTGCAGTTGCATTTCGTTGAAATAGCTTTGTTGGATGCAAGTGCGATCAAAACAATTGCTTTTTTTTCGAGCAAACAAGGTTGCTTGGAAATAAAGATATAATTGGAATATGAAGATCTATTTTTTTACCAATTTTAATTAGAAATCAGTTTTTAAAGCCTATTTTTCTGAAAAACAACAGGTCATTGGATGCGGCAAAATTAGTATTTTGTGCATGTACTTTGTGAAGAGCTTTGAAAATCCGTTTTGATGCAAATTTTATTTTTCAAAATACTGCTACAGAAGACTGGCATTCTTCTGTTTTTGACTTGATGTTAAACCATGCATAATAATCAGGTTCGATGTCTTTTTGCG
>JGI24158J21664_10012074_pt1 | contig 11461 bp, 8 predicted proteins | sample Ectturendosymbi3_FD_21664 | JGI IMG/M metagenome (IMG submission 21664)
TTTGCATAAACTGCAAAGATTCGAAATTACTCTTAAACCACCATTACTTTGCCACAATGAAGTTTCTCAGCTGCAGCAATGACTGGCCACGTTTCTCGTCAAAATGTCTTTTTGTAAAATAACACGAACGAAGTATCGCTTATAATTCGACCTGTCTGACGCGAGTAAAGCAAAAGTTGGTAGACTGGAGAATCTCTTCATCGAAAACCGAGTAACTTCATCCAGTGTTTCATAAAACTTAATTTAAAAAAACTTAATTTAAATAAGCGTTGGCTACAAGCGTACGTACTGTACGTGATATGCTAAGCTATGCAAGACTCTTTCTATAGTGCGAGCGTACAACATATTTCTGCAACGAGAGTGGGTCAGGCAGTTTTCAACAACAGGCAGTTTACAGTTTATCTGAGATTCTTTCTCAGCATTTACTGCTTTGCATTCATTAAAACATTTCCAAACTTGGACTACTCCCAAAAAAACCCAGAAGGATATGATAATACAAAAACATAAGCGATGACAAGAGCTAAACTCGCAGTGAAATTTCAAAGCAGAGCTTACACATGGAACTATTATGACTCGAACTATTTAACGTGAGGACACAAATATCAGTCATGCAACCATTGCGGCATCACCAATGTTCCCTCTAACAAAATTTTGCACTGAGCAAATGTTTGTTTTAGTGCGCATGCAATTGCCCGACCGTGTAGAGACACAAACACTTAAGCGTTTCAAGCGTTACAAGGAATATGCAATATATATATGATAAACCCTGGAATACTATCGCGGGTCTGCCAGACCCGGGTCAAATGAGGTCATTCACGTTAAACTACGGAAGCGGAAGTCGGCGCGCTTTGAACTCTTCTGTAGCTTCATGTTTTTGTGTGACTAGTAATAGGTGCGATTGCGGTCATACACGCTCTTCTAGATTTTGCAAGGGAGCGAGTTCGTCACGAGTTCGGGTCTGGCAGACCCGATGATAATATCAGTGTGAGGCGGTGGGGTGCGCATAACCCCACTATATGGTTTATGGGGTCAGAGCCTGTAAAAAGCTGAAACTCACTCAGGGCATGCTTCTATGGCCATGTTAGTAGTATACAAAAGGAGAAGTTGTTTACGCCCATAGTTTTTTTTATGAGCAATTGAATTTTAGGGATGCCTGACACTTTCGCTATATTTGGTCTACTTACTTTTCATCAAACATCGTATCATATTAGAGTAAAGTAACTTTGTAAGTTCTCAAATTGCTCAGTGAGACTTATATTTTCAGTGTAGTTTTTGTGATAAACTGCAGTTGAAGGAAAAGGTAACTTTTTTATTTTTGAAAACCGTCTCTGGCAAACCCGACGATATCATTAACGTGACAAAAAAGAAACGATAGTATTTAAGGGTTAATTTAGATTCGTGCTAAGTGCGCGAGAATGAGATTTCACTCCAAAACTGGTCTGTTGGCATTGCACATTTGCGCAGTTGCGTACCTCAGAGGGAAGATTGGGCATCACCCATTTGTCACAGCCGTACTTTGAATTCAGAACGCAACCAAAGTTTCACGTGCGTTCGCACGCGTCACGCACAGAGATAATTTCCAGCACCACGTACATTCAAACAATATCAAAGGCTTTGTCCATTCGAATGCATTGGTGATTGATGTCACTTTCAGTCCAGGCATCCCGTGCTTGTGCAAGTTTCAACGAGCTCCCAGTTTATTATGCTGCAATGGGCAGAGAACTGGTGTGCGCCAAGATTTTTAGAATATGCTGAAAAACAGTTTGTCGTTTAACTGCAGCCCGGCAAGGCGGTAACCACAAACAATTTCCTCAGGCGGGTTCATGTATGGCAAATGACATCAGCAAGATGTCGGGCAGGTTTTTTAAAGGTTTTTTACGGACCCGATTCGGGAACCTAGAATCAGAGAAAATTATCACCATGTCCCTAAAATTAGAGAAAATTGGGTCCCTAGAATCAGACAATCGGGCCCCTACAGGTCCATACTGGGTACGTAACATTTTCCTTAAAAAAAAACCTGTAATAGGGCTAACCATAACTTGAAAACCAAAGGTACAGTAAGTCTTCAGAGGACCTTTCTGAAGTGCTCGTTCCGTACTGAGGGCTTTGGGTCAAGCAGTGTCGTAATTGTTTTTTTCTGTGTTGAGTCCACAGATCATAGGTGCAGGAGCAGGCAAATGTTTGGGAGTGCGAAGGATTTTTGCCCGAAAAATTTTTGTGCAGCAAAGTTTCCCTTTGCAAAAGTTCTTTTACGAAATCTCACAAAAACATGAAGACCTTTTTTGTTTTTTTTGGAGGTCACATTTTTTTTGGAGAAAAAAAAGTCAAATTCCGACGTTTTTCATCAGTCAGTCTGATTGATCACACAAATAGAACTAAGGTGTCAAAGCATCTGTGCCCGAATTTTCAGGGATTTTGACCGGGTTTTCGACAAATCAAAACTTTTGGGGATGCGCTTGCGCCCTTTGCACTCCTAGCTCCTACACCACTGTCACAAATAGCAATTGTTTATATTGTGCTGAGCCTACAGGTACTAAGTCAGCTGGACAAGCCAGGCAGTACCTTTGAAACGGAGTCCTTTAGACAACCACTAGACCTGTGGTTTTTAACCTTTTTTTCTACCACGTCTCCCTTAAGAAATTGTCCTTTGTTTCAAGCCCCCTTCCTTTAAATAAGCTGTGAAAACAAATGTCTTTGTTGGTAAATTTAATGATCAAACTTTCCATGTTGTAGGTCGCGTAAGGACTCGTGCCCCCCTGGAAATTTTCGACGCCTCCCCGGTTAAGAACCAATGCACTAGACCAAACCAGGAATTGTCTTCAAGTGCTCGAGATGAAAAGTTCTAGAATTCACTGAACGGAGCTTTGCCGGGAGCCACTCGTGAACAAACGCAAGAAGGGCAATAATAATCTCTCGGCATCTTCAAGTGTAACTGAATAAAGCTTCGTAGGAATACACGCCTACAAGATTTTCAAGAGGGAAGCATTTTCAACAACACACTAAGATATTTTTATAATCTCAAACGTATCGCAATGTTACAATAATCTTTGGGATGTAGTCAGTCTTAATTCAAATATTCAGAACTCAGATGACATTTTGTTCAGAAGTTCAAGGTCACAATATACATCTATCATTGCACAACGCCAGGTAACTTCGCATTTGGATATTATTACCATAGTGGACCTCACTACTACTTCTCCATCATTATAACTCATTCTGGTCATTTTGGTTACTGTACTACGCAACAGTAGCCAAGTGTTTAGCAATAAACTTGTCGTACGTATTAGTCAAATGGGTGAATTTCCGATATATTCATGATTGTAATCGATCGTGCTTGAAAAGAGCTATGAAATCAGGAATACTTCAAGTAAATCATTAATACATCATTACTTTCTTGAAAAGCGCAGTAGGGGGGCGAGCTACTCATGGCGAGTTGGCAAACAAGTCTATTAATCAGCCCTAACAATCCTCGGGGAAATGGCAATCCTCGGGAGGTGTCGAACAGTCCAAGGGGAGATGGCGAGCAATCTTCAGAGATTAGAGAGATGTGCAACAGTGCACTAGTTGCACCGGGGAAAATCGTGTACTAGGCTCACAGTGACAAGGTGAATTAAGTGAATTAACCTTTCAAGCGTACAGCAATCACCTACTATTTTTGATGATATGGTCAAAGTCAGACGTATCTTGTACATTCGTTGCCAGGAATGTTGGTGTCTTCGTATTTTAGAACGATAAACACTGGGTCCAAGCTTTCTGCATTAAAAGCATTTCCCTGTACGGCATTTTTGTAAGTTTTTTCTGAGGGATCGAGTTTTATCTAACTGACTTTGTAATAACTGTGCTAAATGTTGCACCCGCAAGTAATTGTTCTTTTGATGTTGTTGCTGAAGGAGGCTGCTTACGTTTCTTTTCTTTGTGTAGTGAATGCTGTGTTAGCTTAATTTCTGTGGGAGGTATCTCACGTTTTCCCGCATTCATCCATAGGTCTTCGTTGAAACACATGCAACACTCTAGTTTTATGAACATACCCATAATAGACTCTGGGCAATTTTTTTTCATACGATTAAGCACGGTGTTTCGCGCAAAACGATTTTCTTAAGCTTTCTAAGGGCATTGAATGAACTACGTACCCAATTGAATTTCTCTTCGTTGACAGCAGTAATTAATTTGTTAAAATTGATAACATCAGGTAACTTAAAATTGGCGATAATAATCCTTTGGAAATCTACCATAGCCTGATGCAGCTGTAAGAATGAATGACTTTTCTTATGCCTATTGGTGTTTTTCCAAACATGGACCTTACTTTTTAAGTTGATCTGTCACAGGTGAAAGGGGCTTTTTGTATAAACATAGCCATTCCAATTCTTGTTCTAGGTCCGTGTCAGTCATTCATTTTTAGTGAAGTTAATTCTGTTTGCATTATGCTTGCATTTTTTTAATGGGGGGCAAGAACTGAAATTTTTTAATATCAGTGTTGCGCAATTTCGTTTCTCTTTGAATTGAGGTTCTAGCAGCAATTCTTCAGGATCATTCTCGAAAAAAGGCTTGAGTTATTTTTGGTTTTCCTTCTAGAATTACGATGTCTTTTCTTGCAGTAGCTAACGAGTTCTTCATGGATGGGTGAACTTAATTTATTCATTTTCGGGGTAAACTGTTCCAGGATGTTTTGAATTGAAAAGAGGAAAATGATGTAATGACAAAAATATATAATGTATTTTACGGCCAGTTAGTGCTATACGTTTTTCGTTCAATTCTATATCTTTTCCACTCTTATTTGCATTCTGTCTATGTAGTCTTTTATAAATTTGTCTTTACATCGAAAAGATAAGGTTTCAAAAATTTGAAAAAGAAAGTCTCACACACGTAACAGCAATGTTACAATTTTTCTAAAAACAATCAACGCAGTTTCCTATCATTTGTAAAATGCAATGTTTGTGCCCAGATTTTTGGACTGATTTTCCGACACTGGCTTAAAATTCAGTGCGAAACATGAAAGTTCCCAGAAAGTTTTTTTCCAAAAAAAAAAAGTGTTTTGATCGTGTTTTACTTTCAGAGTGTTCCATTTGGCCAAGTCACGTTTAAAAACAAGCTTTTAAGTATTTTTCTTTTTGAGCACCATCCGTACCAGGACTTTAGAATGTTGAACAATCATTATTTTTCATTTTTCATACTAGCGTTGTCGCTATTATTACTGCATGCGACTCGTCCATTAAAATCAAATCAGCAATTCTTCAATTCTAGCAGCAATTCTTCAGGATCTTTCTCGAAAAAAGGCTTGAGTTATTTTTGGTTTTCCTTCTAGAATTACGATGTCTTTTATTGCAGTAACTAACGAGCTTTTGACATCTCGTGACTCCGGGCTTTATCTACGTTTCAGATGTTTTGTCACATAATCCACGAAGAGACTTTGCACTTACTCGCCAAACACAATCATATCGTGTGCAATAATGTTGTTAACTTACACATGTTAAACTCATTTTATGCAGGAGCCAGTTTAGAACCCGTCTGATCTCAAGTGGGCCGGACAAGTAAAATCATGGGATATAAAAACAATAGTATAAAATTTCTTCTTTTTGGTTTAGCGCAAAAAGTGCATTTCGAAAATACTCGCGTTTAAGTAAAGTTTTCTCACAGGCTGAGTTATTAAACTGCTTGTAAATATATGCGGTTTATGAACAAGAAACACACTTCGGGGTCAGAGCTCCTTGAGCTGCAACCACATCCACCCTCCAGCTGAGAAAAACAGTATAGAAAATGTATGTACGTTATGTCAAGCGGTTTGAAAAATATTTGAAAGCATTTTAATATGATATTTTCAATTTATTGCTGAAACTTGGCACATTGTCAACTTCACATCAATATCAGGTGTCGAATCCAGAGTGGCTACCCGATTTTAAAATGTCAAGTGAGCCTTGAGCACAAATAAGGTGTGAGCCTTGAGCGCAGCTTTATTTTATTGATGCTCATTACAGAGGAAGCTGAATAAAAAGGTATCTCCTTTTCGACAAAGACATTGTGGATACGGATGCGACTGATAAAATAAATGGCAGCAAAACTGAAACCCTTCCAGCACTTAGACAAGTAGTCGTGCAGTGGTCTGTAATTCCCATGGTGGAGTTATTCGTCGTTCGTTTTGATGTCACAACCAGTTCAGGGGAATCTTGAGGGCTTCTAATAAAAAAGCTAGGGGTACCCAGGAGTACCCGAGTGTTTTCTTTTGACCTTCTTGTTACAATAAACCAGGATATTGGCAAGCCAATATCTGTAAAAATGGGGTGACAGGGTTGTAATGGTAACCAACCATTGACTATAAGTCAAAAGTGTGATAAATTTCGATCGTTGTGTGCCAGTCGTGTCATCACAACGGCACAGGTTGGGCGGTATGTTTAGCCAGTGATTACTATAAAATGGATGGAAAATTCCATTGTCTTCATTTTATAGTAATCACTGGCCTGACACCACTGGGTACAGTATCTCAACTTGACTAACGCATGAGATAGTGCATGGTCCGCAATAGGCAACTATGTCTAAGAGAGGACGACAGCTGTATTTTTGTTGTTCACACGAGCAGTTGTTATCGCCAACAGACATTGGCTTGTAGTGCGATGCACTGTAGTTGCGCTCTGTATGCGACTTGACATCAAGTCGTCTCCATGATCTCACACCGCATGATCGATTGCTTCCAGTCGCACTGTCGAACTAAACTTAGAAGCAATTAATTGATATAGGCTTCGTGCTGACACAAAAAAGAGCACAAAATGTCTACACATGTCCTACTGTTGTTTGTCGTTGTTGTTCCTTATACTTGTTGTTCAACTAGTCTAATTGTTGTTGCCGCCTGCAAGAGCTGGTGCCGAGAGTTTTGATGACTCGCGACTCGTGCGTTTTTCTCTAAAAATATTTGGGAAAGCATTTCAAGGTTAGTCATGTTTAGAAGATAGGCTTCTTTCCATAGTTCACCAACTGACTTCACGTCTTGCAGTAAAATGCAGATGTTTATTTACTATATTTTAAAAGTTTTTCTTTCACAGGTAAGCAACTAGTTCACTTGAAATCTGTTCTAATGTCTGTGAACTTAGCTACCTATGTAGCACATCATAATAAGCTTATGTTAGGGACATAACCAATTAAAAAAATTATTTGTTGGGATGTTACAGTATGTAAAAGAGTAACACCATATCTCGAGTCGTGTAGTCTGAATAAAGAGTGATACGTAGACTGCTTGCATTAAAAATTACGCAACAGCAACATTTTGGAAATATTGCAGGAAACGTTTTAAATAAAGTACAATAACGACATGTTCACGTCATTTCAAGTAAAATACCTTTTAGCTCGAAAAAGATTGAGCATGTCGGAAAACTTAACCTTAATTATAAATAGTTATTTTACAGCTTCGCATGAAGTCTGAGCAAAAATATAATTTTTCTTTTCAAGAGTTGTATTCTTATCTCAACTTCTAGTATTTTGAAGAACACTTTGTATTTTCTAACGGTTAGGACCTAACCTATCCCTTGTAATGTATAATCGTGTACAGGCCATTGAGTCCAGCGCTTTTATACCGCACACATTAATTTCACAGCACTGGCTAGAAAACGTGTCTTATTCACAGAGCACAAGCAAATGGCATTAAAATGCGAGAATAGTATTCCTTTTGAACACGAGCAGGAACCTTTGTTTAGCCCAATTTTAACGCTGCTTTTTTTTTAATTTTGGTCCTGAATCGAAGCTAGTTTTTTACGTCTGGAGAAATATGAAATTTTGCTGATCGTGGTTAAATATGACGCGGAGGTGTCTTGCGCACGTTATTCCCAGTCGAAACATATGAAACTTTAATTTTTTCAGTTTGTTTCCCCTTACAAAAGTTTTGTTTTCAGGTACCTCACTTTGCCTTTTGAAAGGTCTTGTGAAGAACTTGTATTTTCGTACATAATCTCAGGGAGTTGTTGCTAAAGCTTGAATCGAAGCAACTTAAAGTTCTCGCTTTTAATTTTTCCCACCAACAAATACAGCGGAAGTTAGCTTTACCACTTGAGTTATAGACAGACTTTCGGAATTGTGGTTGGAAAACTCAACAATGGCTTAGAAAAAATTAGGCTTCGTGATTTTACGTGAGTAATAGTAGTCACTACAGATTAATCAGGAATTATCAAATAGATTACTTTTACCATTCTTAAATAAACCTAAAAAGAACAATGTGAATGTCTGTCAATACCCATGATATACCAACATTAATTGATTGTTTTCAAGTGTTTTGGTTCTCGTTCAAATTGAGCCATTATTCAGTGAGGTACTGTGCTTTAAGTGATTTAAGAAATACAGTACTTCTTTTAAGGCTAATTTTCAACATGCCATCAAAATGCAACACAGTTAAAATCAGTGGTCCTTAAGGCTTTAACGCCTCAATGTCTCTAGTCAAATTCCCCCCAATGTGGATACCCCTTTTCAATAAAGTTTAATTACAAAAATGGTAAGAAATGAAACATAACTGGCAAAGAAGTATTTACCAGAGTAGTGAGGAAAAAGGTCAATGCGGAAGCTGCCTTCACATTTATCAGCACCAGTCTTTTTCTTCATGTGGTAAAATGTTGTTAGATCGCTAGAACGAATGTAGCGATGGAGTTTTAATACACTGTTGAATACCCTCAACACCTAATCTCAATATCCCCCGAGTACGCTATATTGAGGCAAACGTTGAGAACCCTGGTTTAAATGGATTAATGCTTGGCAAAACATTCACAAAATAATTGAATAAATCAACGTATAGAGAATTTTTTGCCCAGTGCTATCAAGAGTGTTGCGAAAGAGAATAAAACAGTTTTCCTCTTTCAAATAACTTTCTGTTCATCATGACAACGTTTAGATTTTTTGTCGTTTAAAAGTATGACCAAAGAAACAACATAAGTTAGATGTTTAGGAAGTGCATTTTTATTCCTTAATGCAATGACAATGAGTGATTAAAATCAACAACCCCCCATGCGTTATAACACATAATCCGCAAATAAAAATGTGACTGTAAGATATACACACACATCATATATATTATATTTGAAAGCGTTTATGAGATAATGCGATTGGTTCTCTTAACGAATGTGTGCAAACTGATGAAGCTGGAAAACAACAGGAAGTGTTTTGTAATTTAATCGTGGACAGTATCATTAGTCAGACATTTTGCAACCTTGATGTCATAAGCTCATATTAAAGCAACACGTAACCTTGTCACCATCGGCGCTTCGCATCAGCTCTTTTCAAAACGGCAGTCAAAGGTGTGTGGATAAGGAGATGGCAACCCTTAAACCACAACCTTGAATAAGGTCTTAAAGTTGTTGTTTCGCATTACCGCTAGTGTCCACGAGAGCTATACACTCTTGTGTACGCTATGGGTCATTCGAGCTTCTTTTTTCTTTGCTATAGTGACGACTTCACCGTCGTTAATGATACGAAAGGCCGCTATTTCACTGACTTCTTTAGCGAAGAGGCGCAAAGCATTTATATTGTATTTCTATACCAGAAACTTGGTTTTGCTGCTATTGATCGTTGAAATCCACATGGTAAACTCAAGATGGATGAAAAGAACAGCCATCCACTTACGCGACCAGAACAGCGCAGCAAGATTGACGACGAAAATCCTAGAGTAAGGTAAAAATGTGTTTCGTGTTAGAAGACATGAGCGTAAAAAAGGAAAACAATGACGTTTTTGTTAAATTATGTGTTGCAGGCACTTAGATCTATACTGCAGCTTACCTTTCAGCACAAAAATACTGTTAGGGCTTTTATTATTCTGCAAAACAATTAAGAGTTTCGCAGTGGTCTATAGACAAAGCTCACTAATATTACTTTTTTCTTGTGGATCCAACATGCCTGCAAAGTTTCTTTGGACCGATTTTGAAAACATTTTTTGCTGTTACATTTGCAGATATGCAGTATTTTTTACCTGATGGATAATTTTACATGTTTGCTAAACGTATTATGCGTACTTGCATATACAACGCTTGCCCAATAAGTAACAGCACACCAATAAGGGAAGTTGCGAATATATCGATCTTGCAAGATCAGCAGTTTTCTAATATGCAATATTTGACTTCTAGTTTTCATTCAATTTCTCTACATTGCTGTCTGATGATTTCAATGACGTATTGATTAAATCAATAGATAACGGCGGCAATAGTACAGTAGCAGAGCGTCCGCTTCTCAATCGGAAGGTTGGGTGTTCGACCACTACCACAGAGTGAATCGCCGCAGCGCTCCTTGAGTAAGAGCATTCACCTCACCCTCCCGGCAAGAAGCAAATTTCAGGCTTCGACCTGCCGCCAATTGCCGTCACCCAAACTAAGATATATTCGCAAATTAATAAAGTAACTAAATCTAAAAAAGACCATTATGGACCGCTTGCTTTGATGTTTATCGTTGATCTATGCAGTCAGTTTGCTTTTATATGCTGCTGTGCTCTCTTAAAACTCCCTGTGCTTGTACGTCTAGGGACGGTTTGGAAAAACCGTGTTTGGTCACACAGCAATCGTTGATTTCAAACAAATGTTCTGGACGTTTTTGTTTCTCTGTTTTATCAGCAAGACAGCGATTTCCTCTCTATGTGGCTTGCCCACCCTTATTTGTTGTCTCGATTAACTGTGAAGAGTCCAAGGGCTTACTTTGGAAAAGTTGTCCCACTAAACAATAGTTGAATTTGTCTCGGTATACGCACTCTTTTCGCGACTTCTAGTTCTCTGACATGCAACATATTTAATGAAATGATATAACATATCTCAGGCCGCTTTCATGACTGCTCCCTCAAACGCTGTGTCATGATGCGCTGCTGTCAGGGACTGATGTATAAATTTTTTTCAGACGAGAGTCTTGGGGCAAAAAAGGAGAGTTTGTTCTGGCGATGATCGGATATTCTGTAGGTTTGGGAAACGTTTGGCGATTTCCTTATCTCTGCTACAAAAATGGTGGAGGTTCGAAACTTCTCAAACAATTATAGCAAATTTGAAAACTTTATACTATATAATAAAGAAATGTATGCGCTAAATGCCTATGTGTTAACATTAAGATTTTTAGAATGTATTTGCCAAACTAAACTCTGCTTGTGTTTTGGAGATAAATAACGGTTGGGGTTTAATAAAGTTTTTGATATATTCTTGTTTTGTGTTTTGCGCAGTTCAATGCCTATAAGTGTTTCATACAAATTCAGCAACAAGTAAAAATTAGACATTTTTACTGCTGTACACGTTTGGAGAAACAGCTCAGATATGAAGTAACAAAATCATCAGTCTATTGTGTGTACACAGTCTGTTGCAGACTTACCCTATATTTTACCAGAATATCTGTACAGTGCTGAGAACCTCACGACTCTTGCAGGTGCGTTTCTCATCCCGTACTTCTTGAGCGCCGCTGTTGCCGGCATTCCATTGTTTTTCCTGGAAGTTGCTCTCGGTCAGTTCACTCAACAAAGTGCTATCAACGC
>JGI24158J21664_10012075_pt1 | contig 11461 bp, 6 predicted proteins | sample Ectturendosymbi3_FD_21664 | JGI IMG/M metagenome (IMG submission 21664)
CATGCCAGCAAAAATAAACGTCACAAGCCATATTTCTTTACACACGCGGTCACGTCGCACTAAGTTCTTCCAAAATCCTGACGGACGAACTACACTGGCCATCAGGATTACAACAAAAACACTAATGAAGCAAACATCTTTTGTAGTCCAACCTTCAAAATATTTCAAAAACACATTTTTTTCGCATAAAAGATCTGCGACCACCACCGCCGAAACGGCGTCGCCGAATCAGAGTCGCCGATGCAGCGGCGCCGAACTGTCCTAGACCGCTTTTTCATATGGTAACATTTTATTAAAATGCTGTAACTAGATCGCTTCCTCACATTACTGACACATTCTGCATGGATTTGATGGGAACTTGCCTGAGAGGGGCATGCATGCTAAGTGACCCGAGAGAGCGATGAAGCATTGACGCCATTATCTTGAGGACTCCCAGCCTATCTCCCTTCCCACTTTGCGCGCTGGCCAGTTCCTGGTACCTTGTTGTTAATCTGCGACTTGTAGTCTTCAAAATATCTCTTGAATTTCTCTAGAGTCTGGGTTCTTGAACTGGGGGCATGAAAGGTTCAACACGGGGGTACGAGTATAGCAGCGATATATTGTTGAAAAGTAGTAAATGCGTTGTTTTCATCATTCGTAAATTCATTATCATTTCACTATGAACGCCATAACCAAAACAAACCGGATATTATAGTGAACGAAAACCGAGACCTCCTAAACTTACCTGTTTAAAGTTGGATTTGTGAGTAAAGAATGCTTCGTGTTACCATGGTATCTTGTCTGCTTGGTTTCATTTTTGTGGCAATGTGAACTGTGCCAGAGAAGTATGAGAAGTATATCATGCGTGAAGAATTGGCGATAGATTTTTTGCTTTCAACTGTTGTAAAAAGGATCAAAATAACACAATAAATTCGTCGGAGAGAACATCAGTCGGAGCTGTTAAAGCACATTCGGCGCCAAGTACGATACGTTTCAAATTGTGCTATGGTTTTTAGAGCAGAGCGCCAGCGTACGTTCTGAAACGTACTTCACTTTTTTCACGCCAAAAGTGCCATTGCAAACGTGTGTGCCCTTGCACTTACGTTTCACAACGTTCAAATGCCTTGCGTAAAGTGGTACGAGCCTCAAACAACTTTTTTCTTTTGCTTGTTCTCACACGAGGTGATGTTTTTGAGGTGTACTTCTTTTACACGTAGCAAGAGTCTGGGAAGGTTGTTTTTCTGTCCCTGTATTTCTCATATTCCTCAATACTAGACTTTGGCAGGGGGGGAATACAATCAAGCAGTTGCCCGGACATCACCGGATCTCTGTACGTTCCTGCAAATAAGTAAGCTTTTTTCGAAACAAGCAGAGTCCAAAGGTCTCGCGTGCCACTGGAAATCTTACGTCAGCACCGTTTAAATTTTCTTTGTCGATTTAACAATAAGGAAACGACCCCAATGGGTGCTTTCCAGGTAATAACTAGACACCACGGATGTGTAATTAAGATATGGCGATGACGTAGGATTATCGCGGCCCACCACACTCGGTATAAATTGCAAAGTGGCCTGAAACATGTTTTAGTTTCAGGATGGATATCAAGCAATACATACCCTACGCAGTTATCCACCAGCTTTTGAGGTTTACAATGTTATCCGCTTGTTACTTGGAAAAGCTTGATTAAGATCGGAGTCTGATTTGAACATAAGCGTTTGAAGAAAATAACAGTGGCAGCTCTCTTCAAATTTCATTACATTTGGGATGGGATATTAGCTTCAATGTTCGAAAGATATCAACAAAAAAACTTTTACAGAGGATAAAAATTATTCCCTTGTCGTTTGTTTAAATTAAGTTACATTTCTTAGGAATTGTGTTGGAATTTGAAAGCATATAAAACTGTGGATCAAAATAAATTACTGGCCATGGTGGCTTTCGTTTCACAATAAATCTTGACATTTCAGCATTAAGCAATCAATTTTACCTGTTGCCTGAAGTATTTCTTTGGGATAAGTGTTGCTTTCAACTGAATAGATGAAAAGTCTTGTAACAAAAACGGTTTTAATCTGTGTCTTTGTTCCACTTGTTGCAGGTCAGAAATTTTATATATCTGTATATTTTGCTTTGCCATGTAAAAACTGTCTTCACACGTGCCTCGCGAAAAGATAAATTATTTTTTTGAAAAATTGTGCTTGCTTCGCTGCTGTTATTCAAAGCGTACTTCAAATTAATATCATTCTGCGTTCACTTTTCATCGTCTCGTTGATCAAAGCCTAATCCTTGTTTCTAATATGCGCGGCACCTTTCTGTAGCATGTCACAGACTGTTTACAAGGAAAGGTGGATATATAAAAGCTTGGCATGGCAGTGAACAATATCTGAAACGTTTTTTGCAATCTTGTTCAAACTTTTTAAAAACAGGTTTGTTTATTTAAACGTACGGTCTTCTTTACATCTCATAAACATTGCACGGAGTTGAGTATCGATGGCGACACTAAACTTGTCAATGCAGTTGGCATTTATATGCTTTTCCTAATTTTTTCTTCATGAAAGGGCCTGCGAAAAATCTGGAAATTGCTGAAGCGATCTTGCACGGTTAAATTAACTGGTGTTGCTGACGTGAATGGAAAGATCTTGAAAATAGCCCAAATCTTGTAGGGTTCTATTTAAATAAGAGCTGATGATGCCTTNCTAGCAAGCGAAATATATATTCTGTAAGATCGTAGCGTCCGATGCTTTACTGGGAAAGAGATGCATTTCGATGGACATAAATCNTGTAGGGTTGACTATTATCTGAAATATAAACAAACCCGAGAGCAGTATTTTGCTTTCATTTTTTTGTGCAATTTACTTTTCGCATTTTCAGGCTCTGACAAAGAGTATCCTCCATACAATGGTTGGTATAACAACAGAGGCAATCCATCTTGGGGAGCATTTGGTAAGATATTATTTTTAGCTTTTTCGCTAATAGTATCAAGGAAATGCTTTTAAAACTTAAAGTATGGATAAAACACTTTTCTGATAAAGGCAATAAAAATAGGACATTTAACTTTCGCTACTCACGTCGAGGCTGTGTCTGAGAAGCACTGGCTCAGGTTGGTTCAGTCATGAAGTTTAAATATTTGATGTTTTAACGCACTTGAAAGTTTTACGGGATGCGAATTGTAGTTTACTTTATGTTGACGACCTGCCTTAAATAACCAATATGCTGATTGCTAACTATTAATATCACCCATGTAGCCGACCTTCCGAATTATTGACATTCTGTCCGCAGGTCGTCGACCTGCCCACGAGGTTGTCGACCTCGGTGCGGTTTCTGTTTGATTAAAAAAGTTATGTTCTCGGGGAAAACCTGATGTTTCTAAATAGCTGGCACTTTCATTTCTGTCCAAAGCGGCGACCATGGGGAATATATTAGAGCTTCATTGTTTTACCGCTTTGAGTAAACAACACAGACCTTTGCCCGACAACCCGTGGTCTCCTCAACGGCGTAAATTAAACGTTTGCGCAAACAAATGTATCTGAAAATAAAAAATAACTCGAAGGGGTGTGTTTTGCCAAAATCAACGTGTTATCTTTCGAAGTTTGTTCTGCCAATTCAGTTAAATCCACGGCAATTCACCAGATCTATAAACACTCATCTAAACAATCAAGAATTTCGTCCTTCAAAAGCATGGATGGAAAAAGGCAAACTTGCGTTTACAAGTGATCTGTGGCTTAAAGCATTTGATAAATGCTTTGAAGGATTGATGTAAAATTTATCATGGTATTGATCAATCTAAAACTAACGTAAAAATCAGTTTGCATCTGCAGCACTACAGAGCATTTGCATACCTAATGCACCTTATTCGTCCTGTAATTGCGTTTAAGTCTCTTTTGGGCAAAATAGTATTGCTTTCATTACCTGAAAAGTAAACTCCGTCTTTGGCTCTGTGTGAGCTTGGGCAATTTAACATAAATAAATTTTGATCCCTTTGTGCCTTTTCAAAGACCTAGAAATCAGTATCAGTTTATTCAGGAACAAGTGCAAACAAACAACAAACACCAAACCACGCACCACATGTTTACGTTGTGGAAAGAAAACAAGCCATAACAACAGCGTTTATTTTGTTCGAGGGACATCTGAAATAACCATACAGTTTTCCATTCACATGCCCTGGTGAATAACAGCAGTGATGGGATTCGACCGGTTCGCTAGAACCGGTTCTTGGAATTTCTTTTTAACCCGAGAACGAGAACCAGTTGTTGGCTTAAGTCAGGTATTCTCAATTTTCCCCCATGAACACCTTCTACTTATAACTTATTTTGAAAAACCTCTCATAGACCCCGTTGATAATTTTTAATAGTGAAAAACAAGACTAAAATCAGGTTCGACTAAAATCTCGTTCGAACGAGAGCGCCGTTACAAAGGCTACACCGATGCCATTTTTCTTATTAATATTATCATATCTTAATAGACATTAAGCGTATACTGTCTACTCAGTATTGATTATGCTTTAACCATTATCTGGACTTTTTTAAAGTTGGGAAAATAACTAAAATCAACAATTCCCCTTGCTAGACTGTACCAGTTGGCAACGCAAAGATCAACCTTTGCACTTATACCGGGCCAACTAGCATGACTTGCCTCTGGAAACTGCGATAATGCGAGAACCTATTTAGTGAGTCCTGGAGTGAGAGAACCTGTTCTTAAAAAATTTGAATCCCACCAGTGAATAACAGTGAGTAAAACGGATCCAGGCTGAGTAGTGCATTTCAGTGAAGAGAAGATCCAGGCTAATTAATGTAATTTTATTACTAAATGTGCTGTAACACGTCATGCACTGCTGGAGCACATCCGGAAAACAATATCTGCTCTTTGATAACAGAAAATTATTTAGTTGTAGCGTTTTGGAAGTAATCATTTCATTTGCGTTACTGACTCTCAGTGATAATATCATTGCTCTTCTTGAAGTTTATGTTTCAATGTAGTAACAAATAGGTGATAATTTGGTACTGAACGAATTGTTGGATCTATGGAAGACCATATTCTTATTCCCAACGCCGGGTTTAGATGGTGGGAGCCTGGGGCCCAGGCGTGGTGGGATGCCCCATGTGCGAATACAGAATACTTAGGTAGGGGATGATCGATGAAGTCACTGGTATTTCCACGGATCGTTAATACTTATATCGTAATCTTGTGACGTCACATTTTTTAACTCATGTGTAACAAAACTTTATGATGCAACATGATATTTGACAATGATCAGCGATTTGTGAAACTGTTGCAAAACCGGTCACCAGAAGCAATCCAGCTTCTGTCAACTACTTCGCCGTTGTGGTTCTGGCGACAAATAAAGCTTGGGGTGCATTTCCGTGACGAGTTTCTGTCTTTTCTGTGTTGTGAAACAACATGGCTTAAAATAACTTTTCATCACAAGTCAAAAAGAACCTGTGTCATTTTTCAACTAATATTCCTGTATTTTTTCTGGTATATCAGCTGACTAGATACCGATATCTTTGCCTCTAGTGATAGCGTCAGCCATCTCATCTATCGTGCTTTTCGATGAAACTGCTTGACGTTCTTCTGCTACTGCACCGCTGGTTAAACTAGGTCTATTCTTGTCATTACGTATATCTAAGTCTGTAAAAACATGTTCTTCGATTTTCTATCCTCTTAAACGTTCCGCAGAAATGTCTCCGCTGGATTTCACTGTCACTGTAAATTAGTAACTTCAATGTTTCTCGACCTAGCTGCAACTCCTTCTCTCTCATTTTTGCCTCTTTTCCTTTTTTATGTTTTTAAAACCACTTGGATAAGCTCTACACTTGTAAAGGTGACGATCCCTTATTCTTCTGGCCACGTTTATTTATTAATAGCTCAATAGGGCTGCCATATTTTCATCGCAAAAGAGGGGACAATTTACGACTGCCATTTACTTGAGTGTATTATATACACTTAACAAGTCAAATAACAATAGTCCTATAAGTTATGAGTAGGCCAACCAAAAGTCAATAAAGTCAAAAATTTTCTGCCGTTTCTAAAGTTTATGAAACGTCCACAAACCAAATTTTATCCTCATACCGTGAGGGAATCCCAAGTTATTAGGTCAAAAAAAAGTCAAAATTTGTCATTAGGTCAAAATTTATTGCTATGTCAAAATTTTCTTGCAGCACAGTTTTTTTTCTCTTTATCGATATTTTACTGAAACTGCAACAACAGATGGCGATATGCTTATGCAAGTTTAGTTACAATTATGTAATAATAATGGGTTTGTTGCGATTTCTGACGTAATAATGTTGTTTTGCCCATTACTGAACGATTTAATATTACGTAGGATAGGCGTGGTAGGCGAGATATGTGGTCTTACAGTACTTGTTTTGGTAAATGCTCAGTCCATGATGCATATAGTGTTTCAACTTTATGATGTTCTCAGGTTTGACTCTACTGTAGCTTTTAATGTACTTATCAATATATCATCCCAAAAATTAGACAACCAAATTTTTAAAAATTTTGAAGCTTAGAGTGCATGAATATGCTTCTGGGTTAACCTCAACACCTAAGGCTGAATTATTTTGCAGTTGCAAACGCAGAAAATTTATAGGTCAAAATAAAATCAAAATTTGTAAATTATTAAGTCAAAATTTTAGGTTTTTAGGTCAAAAAATTGGTTGCCCTAGTTATGAACATTGAAGTGAGGCATCCAGTGTAGACGATGTTTAAGTCAAAACACACGAAATAAAATCCTTATTTACTTGTCCTATTTGGCTCATCAATATTTTGCAATTTCCTTAAATTTCTTAAAAATGTAGAATCGCCTTTAACAATGTTATGAAACTTCTTGCATGGAAGATGCTTCAAATTGCACACCAGTACTAGATTAGAAACTGGTTCAACCAGAAACATTTCTGTTTCTATTTGGTTTGTGGCCGCATCAAGGAAAAAATCGTACCCAATTACTGTAAAGAGCCACAATTTTGAAATAAAACTGTAACCTTTATCACCAGCCCGTGAGCCCGTGGTCTAGTGGTAAGTGCGTCCGCTTCGGTGCTGGTAGGTCGTGAGTCTCGGCAGGGTCTTACCAAGACCTTTTAAATTGCTACTGTACCCTTCTAACCAGGCGCACGGTGTGCAGAAGAGCTACAGGGAATACAATAGACCTGGAGAGGGTTGGCCCCGCTTGGTGTCACTGCCCAAGAAACGCTACTCGAAAACGGCCAGACCGAAACGGTAGATGATGAAATGGATGCCGATTTTGCGCATTTGACCTAAGGTAACTTTGCGCGATGAAAACGCTGGAAACACTGCTCGTTTCTGCGACAAGGTAGCTGGCCGGAGGGAAGTCTGTGCTGTACTCGACTGATTCCGCTATAAACCTAAAGTTTCAAACCTTAAACCTAAACTCTAAACCTAAACCTAAAGCCCAAACGTAAAGCAAAACGGAAAATATGAAGAGAAAAGTGTGGATACTTACTTGCGCAACAACTACTGCTAAAGCGAAACTCCCATAGCTGAGAGCCGAACCGAAAAGCATTAACATACGAGCCCTGGAACATATCTGTTAGGCTACGAGGTCGCTGCCGACTGAATGATAAATTCAGCGTTTTATCCGAGCCGCTTCATGCTAGACGAGTCGGTAGTTACTAACTTGACGCAGAAACGAGCAGTGTTTCCAGCGTTTTCATCGCGCGAGGTTACCTTAAGTCAAACGCGCAAAATCGGCATCCATTTCATCATCTACCGACCGAAACGGCTCAGACCGAAACGGCCAGACCGAATCGACCGGACCGAGACGGCCAGACCGAATCGGCCAGACCGAAAAACGGCGTACCCAAAACACGCTGTAATTGAAATTTATTTTAATAGCCAAGTTTTGTAATTGTGAAGACTTCAAGTTGCACAAACTTCATTCTGATGTTAGTTTACTTTGTTGGTTCCTCACCTCGGCGAAGTAGATGTCGTAAAAATCAAATCTTAGTCTTGAAAATACAGACAAACTTGAATGGACGGCGGCATTGCCTCAGTGGTAAAGTGTCCGCCTCTCAAGTGGAAAGTTGGGAGTTCGATCCACCACCACTGAGTGAATCGCCGTAGCGCTTCTTGGGCAAAAGCGTTCACCTCCGCCACCCCAGCAAGAAGCAAATTTCAGGCTTCGGCCTGCAGCCAATTGCCGTCACTAGAATGAATTTTAAAAAATTGAATGGTAAAGAAACTAACTACTGACAAGTATGTGTAAGTGACACCACGGGAAGCATTAATTATTGCATAATATTTTTCCCAAAAACTTGTTGCATTAGCGATATGAAAATAGCACACTTCGCCTGAATTCTATCCACTTTTCTTTTCGGGTGCAAAATGCGGGATTTCTTCTGGAGTTTAACAGTGAAAATCACCGAGGCATTGGTGTGAACTTTATAAATTTCTTGCTTGCCACTAAGTCAATATTTGATGCTGCAAGTTCAATACAGTGATGTTTGCTTGAAACTGATGTTTGCGTTTAGACAATTTTTGTTGAAGTTTAGCATGAATGTTAAGGCGCATACTCATGAAATTCAAAACGTGGATGGTTTTTTTTTCAGATACAGATAAGGCTATACATGCAGGTGAAAATATTTCACAGTGTAACCTTGTAACACGTTCACCTAAAGTAGGGTTTCTTAAACTTTTTTAAAAACCGACTCCTAAATATTTTTTGGTTTGCGCGGACCGTTAGTGTCCTAGCCTTTATATATATGCACTGACTACTGGCTAAAACCTTACAAAAATCTTTCAAAAATTTCGTTTTTGAAAATATTTCCTGAATGTTTTTAAAACTCGTTTACGGACCCCTTTAGAATCTGCGGACCCGAGTTTAAGAGCCCCAGGTATAAAGCAAAGAGCAGCAACAAGAATGAAGAAACTAGAAAACTTGCTAGAATCGGTGAATACAAGCGAGACATGCCTCGTTTAGGTCGCGCTTCAGCTTCCATTAACTCTGCCTACAAATCAAAGACAAACGATTTGATCGAATGTGATATAGGCGCACAACCATGGATGAGCGGGTATCATAAGTCGGCATAAGCTGTATAGTGTTCATATCGTTGTTGTTTGTCTTAGTTATTAAAATATTTGCCCCCCCTGGGTTCCACGGCAGCTGACAGATGAATTAAAAGAATTAGCTGCCTCGCGGAAATCGGTGAACAACTAATAAGAGTTAATTACTGCCGGGAAGCCGGTGAATTCCGTGAAAGAGACAGCGCAGTCTTTTAAGACTTGCAAGTGGCGATGAAACTTTGATGTTTCATTACGAATCAAAATCCAAAAGGTGTTTAAAGCAATGATGTCATCGTTTCCAAAACAAGACAAGTTACATTCGCAGAAGTGAGCTGAAAAAACATGGCCACTGAGTTTTCAACACCTGAGTTTTTTAAATCTGATATGCATGCTCTCATTCGAAGGTAAAACACTGTAAGAGTTATAGATTCCTTTGAAAAGCACAGAGGTGGCCCTCTGATATACAGATACGTTTGATGTATAATTGTTGTGCGACCTTCTATGTTTCACTGTAATGAAACAATGGTCTTTTGACCTACCCTGTATTATTATTTGAAGAGAAGTGGTGTTAATAATCTAACAAAATTTATGCAATTTATTCTTCATTGCCCCTTTTTGAAATATTTGATACCATCTGCAACACGAGCTTCAAAATATAAAAATGACTGAGTACATCAACCTATCACAGAATCAGCAAGTCGATTGGCATGTCGCTTGAGAGAGCTAAGAGTATTTTTTCAATTGCAGCTGAAACGTGAAGACACGTGCAAGAAAGAATCCTTTTACGCCAGGCATGCAACATCGTCCTTTGGACAAACAGGGGACACTGTTAGAGTTTCGAATGTAAATAAATACGTCGCAAAAAAGTGAAGTTGAGCAACCTTTCATGAGCTACAGAAACGTGACCAATACGCACAGAATTCATGTGGTCTAGCCAAGCGTTTTACACATGTTTTGACTTGTGGTAAACAACATTTTAAAAAAGTGTCGATTTTTAACAGACTCGACGCTTTCGCGGAAGTTACCTCCTCATTACCAAGACGGCGTTTACCTGCCTGGTGAATGGGATCGTCCCAGTCCTCGCCTCGTCAGCACAGCCTTAATGACGGGAACATCAGGGTTGCCCTCGTTTGACAATAAGACAGTGTTTTTTGTCTTCTTTGGTAAGAAAATTATTTTCTCCAATAGAATCTATTGCATAATATACGAGAAATATAGAACATTAAGAAGGCTATGCATTCGGTAAAATTGTTTCAACAAGGCAATCATTCTTTTGTTGGTTGATTTTGATTGTGTTTCAATCCTGCAAGCAACTAAGACGTGTTCTTTTAAAAAGAGGTCGATTAAACAGCAGATGTGCGGGTTTTATGTATAAGTTCCAATTGATAACACCTCTTTGTGTGGAGGTGCTGCTATCTGCATTTTGCCAGTTGATCGCAACCAATGCGCTGTTCCGCTCTCGAACCAAGTTTAAAACATGCTTCGATTCAAATGCCATATTTTTATATGAGTGTACTCCAACTTAGGAAAGCACCGCGATGGCTCATTTGGTTTGAATAAAAACATGCGATCCAATCAAATGCTATTGTTTTTGCAAGTCACGTGATTACTCTAATAAAAACAACGAATAGAATGGTTAGCTGGTATTATGTAAGCAACAGGCATTGACTTCTCTTTTTGTTGGTAGAGTATGACTTAGCTGATACGAGTAGGTCCATTTCTTTTCAATGATAGAAAGCTTTGCACTAAGTTCACAAGAGTGAAAATTATAGGGGTAACAGGACTTTAATACCTATTAAGAGATAAGGAGGCAAAATACCGTAGGCTGTACGGTTTGATACAGAGGCATTACGTCACACGCTACTGAAGCTACTTTCAAGGGCTCTGGTTATAAAGATTAGCAAAGCAATGGTGAAAAAAGTGGGACAAATTAAAATTAAAAATGTTGTAGTACTGGTAACAAAATTTTCCTGGAAGTTTAAAGTTTCGTATAGCTTAAAGTGCAGCGTTCCTTGGCACCCACGTACAAGAAAATTAGCGCACTAACGCTCAGGCCGGTCGCCACAGGGGGAATTCGGGGGCAGTTCCCCCCCCCAATTTTTTTTGTGTCCCCCAAATGATTCAAACTCGAAAAATTAATCAATTTTGCAAACGCTTCTTTTCTATCTGTTTAATCGTTACGCCAACTCGCAACATCATCGCACGTTGCGTTAAAAGGTAACTTCATTGTTTCAAAATAAATTGTATTAAGGAATGTCCACACTGGTAGCAATTTCGATTTGTGACGTCACAGTCACTCGAGACAGTCTTTCGAAACAGTTTCTTCAGTCTCTCTGTTAGCGCGAACGCCATGACGCTAGCAAGCTGGCTACGGTAATGTTATTGTTATAATATAAAGTCTTAGCCAGCGTTCTCTCTAAGAAAATTTTAGCAAATGTTGGTTTTAGTGGGCATGAATATTTTAAAGCTGAGT
>JGI24158J21664_10012076_pt1 | contig 11461 bp, 6 predicted proteins | sample Ectturendosymbi3_FD_21664 | JGI IMG/M metagenome (IMG submission 21664)
ACTGGATTTGCGGCTCGCTGGTGTTTTTGGCCTTCTGCAAATGGCTCTTACATTGAACAAGTTTGCCCACCCCTGGTTTATGCAACGTGCAAAGAAACATGAGTTAAAAAGAAGCATTGCTGCCTATAAAGCGCATTTTTTGCAATTAATGCTCTTTTTAAGTGCGCAACTGTGCAGTACCACCAGACCATTTGCGCAGTGAAACCTCATACCACGCACTTGCAACATTCCAAAACATTGGAAAAACAATAAAGCAAGGGACGCTATTTCAATTAAATATGTATTTTGTTCGTATGTTGATAAAATTGTATATTTATTCCAATAATTCACAAACTTTGTAATTCATTTAGAACTCTGCTAACTCAGTCTTAAAATATCCATGCTCACGAAAACAAACATTTTCTTAGTGTAAAATTTTTTTAGAGGGAAAACACGGTATGCAACTGTTGCCGTAACAATTGGCATTTGCTTTGTGGTGTAGAAAGAGTGAAGCGTTTTGTGTACGTCCATTTGCGTTGCATCGTCAACAACCTGAAGAGGGTCAGCAAAAGGTCAACCTTGCCCCCCCTGGAAAAATTTCTGCGGGCGCCCATGATTGCAGTGTTTAGCTTGAGCGATGCCGAAATCTGTAATGCCATCAGGAGCTATGGAAAGCTCAAAGTTTCCAGGAAGAAAAAACGCAAAGATCTCGCAGTGTTAGCTAAAACGCAGCCTGTGAAATATATGTTTTTAGTAAAAATCCAATCTAGTATTTATTTCTCGCAGCTAACTGTATATAGATTTGAGTAAACACATTCTCGACCACCGGAAAAAACAAACGGGAACCTCGCGAATCAGCGAAAACATAACTTTAACAAACGATAACGTCATGAATTACGTCATAGGGGCCCTCCAGTAAAAATTGTCCCGGGCCCCCCTACCCATGATTTTCCAACAGATTTTATTTTGTGCAACTGCTTTATTTTGTCGTTGTTGCTGGTACTTCCTCTGCTCGAGTGTGCAGCAGCATCGCATACGTTGCAGGTGTGGTACTTCGCGAGTAATTCGTTGTTGTTCATGTTCATTCGTTTCTTTCTGGCAGCGTCAGGTAGCAGAGCTTCGTAGAAGTAAATGAGTTCATTTGCATTGCGAAATATTACTTGTGTAGAAATGGTCAGGTAGCAAGTCCAGATAGTAGTTGCCCAAACACTCACTACCAGTGACGGATTTACCCATAGGCCATGGCCTAGGGCCCGCGTTTTGGGGCCCCGCGAAACTCCTTCATATGATGGCTCATTAATAAGTTAAAGTTTGGGAAACTGCGCAGAGGCATAACCAGGGGTGTAGTGGGGTGGGAACAGCGTTCCCGCACTTTTTGCAGGTGATTACATTAAAACATGGCTGCGATCTCATAGATGTGTAAGCGACATGCAGATCGAACGGCTAGTCAAAAGTCTTACAGTGAAACAGGAAGATCCAGTGTGGAAATACTTGTATGCGTATGCTCACTTTATTCGAACTTATGGGTGCATTCTTCCTTTTCATTTGGTGTAGGAACGACATCTCTTTTTTTAGCACTCCACCCACGGGCATAACTTCACAATTTACTTTGAAACGAGCGAGAATGAAAATTCTAGAGTCTTTACATCAACTCCACGAACCGTGTACCAAAGCACCGTCTCGTTGAAGTGATTATTCATTATTATGGATCTTTTATCCAAGTTCTTCGCCAATTCGTGCAAAGTGTAATTTTTTATTGTCCCTGTTACGGTGCATTGCATGCGAATGAAAATACTCAGTAATCGCTGTGGTAAACTGTGTCTTCTAACCTCACGTCTTGTTCACCTCCATTCTGAAACCCAGGAGAACAAGTCTAAGATCAGGCTGTGCTGCGTTGAACTGGAAACTGAATGCACGCTATGATTTGTCTTCACGATTTCTAAACAACGCGAATATTTTAGAAATCGTGAAGACAAATCATAGCGTGCATTCAGTTTCTCTTGGAAAATGTGTTGGACATAGCTTAAAAATATTGGACACAGTTTCAAAAATTAGGGCCCCTCTGGTGTATCAAGTTGGTTACGGACCTGGAGCGAGCAATGCCAATATATGCAATAAATGCTGTTGATCTCGCGTGCAATTCAGATTTTATTACGCTCGAAAAAGCGTTCACTGCGTAAAAACGACGGGCGTCTACAGACATGAATCCAAAACATCAATGCTTGCTGCGAGATACAAAAAATTACAGAATCAAGACAAGGAGACGTTTGTAAAAAGGTTTAATTCTCAGCAATTGTTTTTCTTCGCAAAAACAAAACATTGCGTATAACTAAGTACGTCATATCACTTCGACATCATGCGCAAATAATGGTTTCATAGTAAAAAATCGTGATTGATCACATGTAGGCTGGAAAGAGTTTTTTTTTCTGCAAGGAAGTTTTTATCACGCTTGGATATACACAATACACATGAAACAGGTTTGGTTAGAAGTGTTTTAGCTCAACTCAAAAAAACAACCATTCATCTTGGCCAGAGAAACCGAATATATTATAGGATTTTTTAAATTGATATATTTTATTACAGACGCAAGCTCAAACCTCTACAATAAAACGGGTAAATAACTTGCAAGTCTCAAAGATATCCTTGCGGTACATACAGTAACATGTTACCAAATTCAATTCGATCGATGAAGTGACTGTATTGCTCAAACTGGCAGCCTATTTAGCAAAAGAATCATAACTTCGCACCTTCTCCACGTGATTTTGTTTAATTCAGTTAGAAATTAATTTAAACATGAAAATCCATACAAGGTTTTGTGTCGATGGACGGCAAAGGCAACAAGGATCGTTTTGGATACTTGAATTAAAAAATTGAAAGGTCAAGGAGTAGCTTGAAACCACGCGCATATCGTAAGACCCAAGAACGGCAAGTTTTATCACTTTTTGACAGCCTGAGACTTGAGTCGAGCTGGAAAGCTCCAGCACGGGTTTGGGTAATTTGCTTTCAGCTACAGTTGAACGCCAAACTCAGTAAAAACCAGACTTGAATCTAAGAGACCGAAAATCGAGACCTGAGCTTGTTTTTCTGAAAAGTGATACCCGCCTCCATTTATAGAGCTTCACCAAAGTTTATGTCATTTTTGTATTTTGTTGTAGCCAGAACCCTAACTGAGGGATTTCGCTTTTTGTCTTTCTGGTACACGTCACCAATGAAACAGGGAACAGGCTTAGGTGCTCAGTGTGGCTTTACGTTTTCAGAATATTCTGCTTTCCAAATCAAGTTACAAACAAACGCGACGTCTCGTGAAAAATCTCAGAGCTAAAATATGATTTGCAAGTTTCGTGGTTAAAAATTTTAAGATCGAGATGTACACCCTTCAAAACCGAAACTGAGGCTCAGCATTTCCCGAGGCTGAGCCCGGGAACGTAGAGTCCCCACTGAGCGTCATCAGCGCAAAATCCCCGCTGACCGTCATCAGCACAAAATCTCCGCTGAGTGTCATCAGCACAAATTACAATTACCTACATTGCCAGCCACTAGATAAAACAGTAGGTCCGGCAGTTCTGATGCTTTGCATTATCAGTCGAGCCGCAGAACTGCAACATATGAACCCCGGGCCCAAAACTTCGAAGAACCCACATCCCACAAGCATACTACTTCCGGAGGAGTTGATTCATCGTGACGAACCAAACAGTGGTAAAACTTAAAACACAAATTAAAAACTAACTACCTGGTCTCTTTGCAATGCGACCGTTTGAATATTAACAACACTCGATGCAAACGACATAAATCAGTTGACGATAAAACCTTGGGGAGTCAATTTCGTTCAATCTGCACTTCGCCAACTACCCGATCGGTATCATTTCTGTCTATTCATTTGAATGCTAAAATACAGCATTCTAAACAGCACAGTTCTGTCGACCGCTTGGTGGCATCTTGTTGTTTGACTGTCACGCAACAATGGCAAAAAATTTGGTTTGATAAAGAAGGCAGTTGATTGGAAGGTTGGATTTGTTCGTCTGTTCCCGCCAAAAGTCAAACGCAGTTAATCAATATTTTTCCGAATGCAGCATGCAGTAATCATAGCAAGCACCTGCAAAAATCGTTCATGGATAATAGCTTGAGAAACATAGTTCACAAAGCGCACCAACACGAGCTGTTCAGTACGAGCTACCTTGATTCCAAAGCAACGATATCTGCAGCGTGGCAAACACAAAGATTGCGATCGTTCTACTCGATAAGTGACACTTACCACACGCCGTTGCTAAGGAAAACAACAGTAAATCAAAATTAACAGTAAATCAAAATTGTAGTTTTGACTTGCTGATATTAGCTTTAACATAAATGATATAAGCTCCTAGATTTTTTATAAATAAGTTGCAGGAATTTTGAAACATTTTCTACTGTAAGTTACACCGTCATTGCTCCATCGAAATATTCGGGTGTGTGATCGCGGTAAACTAAAAAAATGGTTTCTTGGAAACTATTTTATAGAAAGCTTGGATTCTTCTCAGCGACTCCAGATATTACCTAGTTTACGACAGAAATTTTTTTCAGGTCAGACAAAAAATTCTAGAACGCAGTATAGAAAAGTTACAGAAATTAGAGGTGTAAATAAAATAAGCCCACGCGAATCTTTGTGAAGTTTTCTACAATTTTTGTGATAATTTGATTATCTTGCAGTCTACACAACTGATCATCGTTGGCACAAATGACAAGTTTGTTTTTCTCATATTTTCAAACTTGCTGGTAAACATTTTATCCAAGGGTGTGGCAACTGCGCCCTCTTGCAGTTGCCTGTAAGAGCGCGTGTACAGTGCGACAAAGCTATAAAATTTACAAAAACAACAGCAAGAAAGTTGCCAGTCTGGAAAAGAGCAGAGGTAAAGGCTAAGACAAGCAAAAAATTGAAACGTGTTGCATTGGTTTGAAAGCCGGTGTTATACATGATGATAACAGTTCAACGAAAAACAAAGCGCCCATGGAGTCTGGGCCGGCGCAAGCCATCCAGCGCCCTAGGCGTGATCCATTTTCAGCGCCCCCTGGTAGCTGGATGACGCCATTCTGTTCAGTCAACCGTGGCACGACCTTTTTCATCATGTTTTGCCGGTGTATCCTAGACAAGGTCCATTCCAGCGCCCCTTTACTTCAACATGACATATTTTCCCTCGTACATGAGAGAGATAGGGTTGGTGTTTATTACAACGTTTTGCAGTTATGAAGAAAGTACTTGGTTTGTTCTACTGGAATGAACATTTCTGAATGTAATAGAGAAAGCCAAAGACAGAGCTGTGCTCCTGCACCGGAAGCGTTTCGCATTAGATGAGATAGCTATGTCGAATGTAGCGCATCAAACGGTGACCTTGAAGCTTTTCATCGGGATCCTCTACGACAGTGTTCAACCTGGGGTCCATGAATCCCGTAGGTGTCCATGAATGTGTTTTACAGTCTTACGGGTTCTTAAAATCAAAATCCAATCAAGAAAATCCATCAGTTTTTATCCGTTCATTTGGGTCATTAGTCAGCTTAATCGCACCACAATTGTAGTCTGACATGTTCATATTGCAAGTCGACTGACCTTTTTTATTTGATTTTGGTGACGTTGTTTGGCAGCAGGCTGAAGCTTGAAATTTGCTTCTTGTCAGGGCGGTTGAGATGCTACTGCTCATGCTAAGAAACGGCCAAATCTAATTTACCAATAACCGAAAAAAACTTTGCCAAAACGAAGGAGTCCTTAGCGGTTTTGAATGCGATGAATGGGGTCCGCAGCAACGAAAAGTTTGAGAACCACTGCTCTATGGTGTCATCTTCTGGGTTTTAGTCAAAGTGAGTTTCCTTTTTTCTGTTTGTGGCTAAAATGAATGCCATTGAAAATAAAAAATTCCAACCACATTGCAGCACCCCGCCTTCCTCCCTGCCATGCTACAGTTTTTGCGATGATTCAACTGCAGAAGCGTCAGATAGTAGCACTCGCAAGCCCATTGTTAATCTGGTGTTGTTAAAAATCGCCGAAGTTCCACACACAGAACAAACCTGTTGACGTTCGTGAACGCCCTAGCTGGAATCTGTTTGGTTAAATAAATTAAGGCGGTGCGTTCCATAACACAAATTTGACTGGTTAAATAGGCTACTAACATCAATAATGCTGGCGTTTCTGTACCGTTTCCTAACCTGACTATACTGGATGGCTGAAACATGAAGGTATCGACTTAAGCCTATACTCCGGCAAAAGCGGCGCAATCAGGAAAAATCAAGAAATGACAAAAACAGAGATGGCAACCTCACAATTTTGCAGTGAACATGATAAAGTATGACCTGAAATACATGCCTGCTGATCCGAACAGAACGCCATTGATAAATTTTTAGGCACCGTAGGCAAGATCCTGACAGCACCCACCTCTAAACAAAGACCCTTGCATATCGTCACGTTGTATATTATGGAAAAAGGACGTTTGTTTTGCTCGAGAAAAGTTTATTAGATGAATAAAATTTATACCAAATTGTGACAATTGTGACATAGCTTATCTATAGTATAAATGAAATTTAAATTGATAAGAATAGTTCTTCTGCACCTAACCCGAAATGGTGTAGTACCTGTATTTTCTCAAAAACTACGTGAACGTGTGTTCTATTTACTTTCATCATGGTCATTCACTTTTACTTGGTGTATGTTCGTCACTTCCTGAACACATTTCTGTATTTTGTTCCTTTCTGGCGCCGCCTTTGGCTCAGGGCCCTAAGCAGCCGCCTAGTTCGCCTAATGGTAGCGCCTTACAGCGATCCCTTGTTACGCACTAGCGCGATGGATGAAGGTATATTTCGCTGTGCTGGAATCAGGCACAGTGCGTATGGGAAGGCGTTGAATAAGATTGAAATTTAAGTGTGGAAGCATTTCACAAACAGTAAGTTACTCACATTGATTCTCAGGTTGTTTGTATTCGGCACTGTGGTTGTTGCGTCGTTATGTTGATTACTGCCTTATGGTTGCGGTGGCGTCATTTCCGCAATAGAGGGAAGCTTAACAAACAGCGTGTTGACTACTGGTTGCCGCTGTTTCTCACGAAGCATTTGTATCACGCCAGACGTTCAGACAGTGGTTCCACTGAAGTTTTCATGTTCCTTTATGTCGCAAGCAACAGCACTACACACAAGTCGCGTTTGGTTCCGGTCTATTATTTCGTAGCTTTTCAAAAATCTACCTCAGCAAGCGCACTGTAGTATAGTTTTTTAAAACTTACCTCAACAAACGCAATGGCAAGCGCTGCCGCTCCAATCACGGTCAGATTTTGCTTCATGAAGCTTTCAATAGCAGATGTGCAACCCTTCGCAAGATGACAAGAGCGAATTACTTAGAGCTAATTAAGAAATATAGGCAACTCTGCGACCTTTTCTGTTTTTTTGTACCATGTCGTCCATAGAGTTAAAAAATCAGTTACTGTTAACACGATTCCGCCGTTTGCTGCAAGCTTACTGTTTTGATTTTCCGGGTTACTTGAGTTGTGGGATCAATTTACACCAAGCCGGGGCTGACGAAACGTGTCCAAAATAACGCACAGACGTTTCACACATCAGCGTTTCTCACCCGTCTATGGCAGAGCATGCAGTATGGTTTCGGTTTCTGCTCACCGACTAATACTCAATAGGCTTGCCCTAACCCAAAGCAAACTGACTTTGACATCACAAACAACAATCAAAAACTGTAGGTTGAGCTTGGCCATATCGTTCAATTATATTCGAATTAAGAAAAAACCGACCTTCGTTAAGTTGTGATAAATCGTCTGTTGCTGCTTTTTGTTTTTTTTGCAGAAGATCACGTGAGATTAGTTATCAAAGCCAAGGTTGGTAACTTGTACACAGTGGCAGCCTTAGGGGTGTGTTTTTCTAAAATGTGATAAACGTTTCATGTTTTTTGGTCGTCGTAACATAACCACGCAAAATTGTAATTGAAAGCACAAGTAGCTGATGTTGTAAAATGTCACAGTGAACTCCACTTGCCAAGCAATGGCAATTTTTATCACAGCATTCCTGCCAACAAGTTTAAAAACAGATATCGGCGGTTGCTGGTTGTAATTTCAAGACTGTCGGCTAAACACTATTCCTGTCATTTTTTTATAGTGGCTTTGAAGCATTTTGAGGAGCTTTGGTGGATCAAATGTGCTTGGACATATTTTTAGTTTCATCAACCAATGTGCTACGCATTTAAAGTTGTGAAATTTCTAAGGAAGAGTAGTGTAGCATTTCGAAAGATTCTGGAATTTAAAGAAAGTGTGTAAATTCTTTTTATATCATGCGAACTCTTCACTAAAAATTAAGATTAACCCATATGAAAAATAAAGAAGTCACCCTTTTCCTGCTAACGGACGCAAAAGCTTCACAGATCATTTGCTTCTTTCCCTTTCGCAATCCTGACTTTTTCTTATTTTCTGAAACCAGCTTGATTTTCCCAAAACAAGCAAGTCACTGATCTGGACGGCACAAACCTTGCATTTGGGGAAAACGTGAGGAAACATCAATATCCCAAATCTTTGAATGTGGCCTCGTGTTCACCCATGTGGCACCAACTTATTGATGGTTAAGTTTTTTTTAATCAAAATTATCAACAGCATTTTTCCGTCTTGATGTAAGAAAACGTGTTATTTTCGCAGCAGTGCTTCCCCGTCTCATAATTGTTGGCCCGCAGTGACCACCAGGACGTGTGGCTACTTTGCCTAAAGCTGAACACCGGCGGTAAAAGTCGTGGAATACCGTCTGAAGAAGCGGCTTGCCTGCGCACTTACGCACGACGCTAAAGGAAGCTCCCAGTAGCTTTCGTGCTACTAGGGATGTTAGCGCGTCGCATGTAGCAGCCACCGCGCTGCTACACGTCGTACACAAAAACCAGAAAACACGTCTGTAAAAACGTGGCTTTTCGTAACTAGTTAATTGCACATGCTTTTTAAAACTTGCAATCCCTGCTGACAAGTTTGCGGTCAGTGCTGAAGTTGACACACGTCGCGTAGGTTTCAAGTCACGAAACCACTATTAGCAACAGCAGTATAGATTATTTTAGCTAAATAGGAAATTACAGTTTGTACGTAGATGTTCAGGTCATATTACCGTTTTTTTACTCGCACGTGTGTCACGGCACATCCAACTCATCAAACACCCAGAGTTTTCGGTACGGTCGCAAGTGGTAAGTGTACTGCGTACTGTTTAGCTTTTAAGGCAAAGAATATTTGGTGGATTCCGTTTTGAACACAGTCCTTTAACAGCGTAATTCGTTCGTTTCGTTGATGTACGCAGGGGAATTTTGTTTTTTGAATCATAGAAAATTTTACAGGGTTGCCAGATGACCGGTATTTCACCGGCCTGGCCGGTATTTTGCTGCTAATTTTGCACAGGCCGGTATTTTAAAAATCAGTGTCTGAAGCCGGTATTTTCAAAATAAGTAATTTGCAGTAACTGCAGAAAGAACTAACCCGGAACCTCCCAAATTATACTGACTCTAGTAGTGAGCCTTGTCAGGACAATTCCTTCTGCGAAGTTCATTTAAAGCCAAAATAAGTACAAGTTATTAAATGTGGCTTAACAATACTGATTGTCTCTACGTTTTCCCTGTTCCCTTTGTTTAGTCCAGTGGTTTTCAACCCGAGGGTTGCGGTCCCAGAGGGGTTGTGAACCATTTTTATAGGGTCGCGAGTAAATATTTTATCTACACAGCGGTATTATATTTGTTTTATTCGAGTTTTAGCTGCGGGTCTTTGGGTCATAGTGGGCTGCTATGATGGGTTGCGGTAAAAATGGTTGAAAACCACTGGTTTAGTCATACTCCTCCGTCGTCAAATGTGATCTGCATGAACACTTCTTTTGCCAATTAACCGTTAAAATCGACGTAGGGTTGTTGTCTGAACTATTACAGGCTATCGCCGGAAGGATGCAGGAAAATCGTAGCAATGGACAGGAAGGGAGTGAAATTGTAGAGACAAGCAAACTTTGTACTCCACCGCGTAAAAAACAGAGATTGAGAAATTGTATTTTTAATGTCTTGGCCAGAGATAGATACATACAAAGAATGGCTCGCTTAAGATGAGGACCCTAATGAAGCTTGCTGTGTGTCCTGCCGCAAATCATTTGTAGTGAGATATGATGGAAAAATGCATTAAACCAGCATGCTAAAACTGAAAGACACAAACAGGCTGTTAAGTGAGAGCTTTATGAAATTGAGAGAAGATAACATGAAAAATAAATGCAGTGTCAAAAAACCGTTCTTTTTAAAAAATGTTATTGGAGAATCCTGTGTCATTATATGTGTGCTTACGGATCACGACAACCTAGATCTGTCACTGTTGACAAAATGGCGGGTATTTTTACAAAACGCATCTCGCAACCCTAGTCGCAACGTATATCAACAATGCAAAATGGGTGGTTCCAATGAAATCAGTTTGCACGTTTCGAAACCGTTTAACAGGATTAGATAATTTAGTTTTTACGTTGTTGTTGTTCTTAAGCTTTTTTATACATAGAACAAAGCAACGGTTTGATCTGGAAGGAGTCTTCAAATGACTGTAAAAAAACACCAGATCATTTAGAACAGCAAAAAACTCAAATATCAGGGCTTGGCAACCTAGAAACGGCATCAAAACAATCTTCTTCCTTATGATTTCGGAAGTACTATGTTGTGAAGAGGTTTAAAAGAGAAATGAAAAACATACTGTTTGTGTTTTTAAGCACTGTTTTGATTTCACGTTTCTAGACTTATACTGCTGCTTCTCACGCTCTTCTCCAATTTGGACTTTGTGTGTCGGGAGTTCAAGCTGATTGTGTGTTTTGTAAATATCTTCTTATTTCCAAGAATGTAACCAACGCTCATTTAAGTTTATCAAACTTGAACACTTTTTTGTCAACGATGCTTGAACTTGCAGTCGGGCCTTATTGCGACATGTCACACAAACCACTGATTATTTCAACATCATTATAAAAAACTTAAAATTATTTATTTTTGGTAACATACAAAAAACCTATAAATCATTTTTGGAAAACCTTTTGCGATCGCGTAATGAGCAGGGATCATCAGCTCTTTTTCACACATCACAGGATAACAGATTTTGTAATACCTATGGCAATACCTATCCATAACGTTTAACAAACTACTAAAACTTTGCAGAAACGACATTGGCCAAAGTATATCAACGTAGTACGGTTACCTTCATATTCAAGTATTTTTTACGAGTGGTGGGATCTAGCGTCGCTTCGTGGCAAATAGTTTTGTTCAGGTAAACGTTATTCACTATTTTGCAGCAGCTGTCTGGCCATTTTCCTGGCAAGTGAACCGGCACAACAGCAGTTGTTGATGGCATTGTCACATTCGTATCCATGGTATCTGCAAATAAATTTAAAGCGTATAAAGCAGTGTTTCCCAATCTTTTTTGGCTAGCGCCCCCTTTTCTGACAAACAAATTTCTATCGCCCCCCTACCATGCCTAGCACACATATCAACACAATT
>JGI24158J21664_10012084_pt1 | contig 11458 bp, 10 predicted proteins | sample Ectturendosymbi3_FD_21664 | JGI IMG/M metagenome (IMG submission 21664)
GCTTATCACAGGTAAGTCGATCATTTCTTTTAAAACAATAATTGTTCAGAAGAATGTTTGAACAAATCCAGCAAGCCATATTTACAATTGTACGCGAATCATGTTTCCTTCACACTTGCCCCACGAAAGAAAAGAAAAATCTTCGGCTTCCAAGACCGACTGCGATAGTTTAACAGCAAAATCCCGCTGGGAAGAACACTTCTGATACTCGTCACTGTCACAAATCTTAGTAATAACCAAGTAGCTTATCAAAGCAATGCGAACCATGTCTGGTGATGGTAATAAAAGACCACTACGTGAAATGCCTTTAGTGAAAGAAGCCTTAATGTTCGGAACATCACGATCGCAAGTCATTAGACTTTTACATTAAATGCACTTCAACTTTTGTTTATGGCAAAGCAAAAGTACCCAGCAATATAAGTGATTACTGGTAAAGACTCTTCAACTTTCCAAAAATCGTCGTCGCATAGCAACACCAGCTGCTCAGTTGAATCATTTGGTATGCAAACAAAGTCATTCCAATCAAAATTTGCCAAAGTTATTTCCTTATCTTTCAGTTTCAGCTTCAGAGTAGAAAGTAAGCGGAGTTTTTTCTCAATTTCATAAACTTGTCGTAAGGAAATATTATATTTTCCACCAGAAAGTTGACGGTATTGACCAAAACGTGCCTCGAGGGAATCTGTCTGAAACTTTTCCAAGAGCACGTAATGTAACCCAAGCTCTGACAAACAATAATCTGCAACTTCACGGAGCCCGTAGCACGTGATCCACAATGCAGTGAAAGTTTCTTTTCTTAATTTCCTATAATCACCAGGAATTTCATCCCATGCGCACAGCCATTCCAAAAAGAAACTTAAAAACCGTCTGAGGAAAGCAACAACAATGCGTGTGTAACTTGTTGACCTATTTCTAAAAAAATTTGGCGGATTGATTCAAACTCTTAACTTGTGTAGATGCTGTAGTAGTTACTTGAATAGACATTAGTGCAACTTTGAATCATCGCAAAAAATATGAATTTAATTCCCGTTGGGCTGATGTCTCGACAGCTTACAACCTTAATGCTTTTAATGGTGTTCACATTCTATCTAACCAAAAGGTGCTGGCTTGGGTTTGCTCGCACACCAGTTCTTCCAGCAGACCTTGCTAACACAGCAGTTTTTAAAACTGCTTGCAACAACTCGTCGTGATGACAAGAATTCATGCGAACAGTTGACGGTCAGATTTTCCATTCCAGTGAGTTTGGAAAAACATGGACAGAACACGGTGACGTCTTCCAGACCGTGAACGGCCTGTGTTTTCTAGGCGGCCTTGCATTCACAGGACAACCAAACTTTTAACCAAAAAGGAAATGCTGCGAAAAAAATGTGACTGTTGTGCAAATGTGCAAATGCTGTTCAGCAGAGTGCAAAAAACAAATATAAAAAATGTCCACACCAGCACACTCAATGAACATTAAATCTGATTGCGTGTGTTTTTCTCCAAACTTAAGAGTCTATGCTTTACATAAATGTCCAATGCGATCACAAAGCGGCAATATTAACCAAAGTGATGAAAAAGCACGCCTTACTTCGAGAACGAACGGTCGACCTTCTTTCGAACGTATGACTTCACACAAAAAGTTTGCTTCTTCCAAAACTCGTCTCTCGACGCCTCTTCCGGCCAGATTTTTTCTATAAATATCCGTACGTTTGAAATTCAACCATATGTTAGATGGAAATACATTTTAATGATGAGTGCCTGTGTATTGCCACGCAAGTTGTATTTGCTCGTTTTCAACCAGACCGCAAAAGTTTCCGCTTCAGTGAACATGCTTAGCAGCTGCTTCAAGTTCATGCTGGTCTAGACCCAAACGTCAACGCCACAGTTCTCTTTCGGAAATCTCGTTGATTGATTGACGCTCACTTCCACTTCTATTCGAAATAAGGCTGAATCTCCCCCACAATATTTTGAAACAAGTGACACTTTTACGCTTGCCAAGTCAAGAAAGAATATTGAAATGTCACACAGTTTGTTCAGAAAACTACCGACTATGGAAAGTAAAAGAAAACTTCTTATGAAGATAAAGTTTAAAACCTAGATGAATGGAGTTGAATAAGCCTTGAACACAGTAAAACTCGGAATTCTTGCATAAAAAAATATAAAAAATAATACAAAAGCCAGCGATTTGTTAAAACCCTTTGAACGTTTCGAAAAACAGCTTTTTGTCATCATGAGAAAACACGGTTTTCGATCTTTGCTGACAATGACAACAGTTATTTTTGGAAACGTCTAATATGCATTATTTTGAATTATTGGTAGTTGCTGTATGCTTCCTTTTGAATAAGCCTATATTAATATTTTGGCAATAAGGGTCAGTTTAAAAGTTCTCAATCTTAATAAATCTCTTGTTTGCAAAAGCAACCTAAATAAATGCCATCACACAGCAAAAAGGTATAAAAACTGAAATTCTATCACATAATGCTTATTTGTTAAATCATCCACGAAATGGAAGCCTAAGATCACACTTTCTACCATCACAAGTAAATTTTTAGAAAAACCTTACTGTCAACTGCATTATCACCGACAGCCGTTTTCCAGACAGAGACATACGTCTACATAAATGCGGTTTTGGAGTTAATCTAAGAGACCACATAACAGCATCAACTGAGTCCGTGTAATATTTAATATACTTCAATATAAAACCTTGCTTCTAGAAAGCAACTGATTACAGAAATTGCGTTGTAAAAGCAAACGATATATGTACAGAAGATTCTTCATTAATTTACAAGGTGTGAAAAATTATTCGCTTACAGATAGCAAAGTCCTTTTAGTATCTAGCTTAGCTCAGTAGTTATAACTTCGCATAATATTTCAGCGTTGAACGCTTCTTTCAGTCTGTCGCACCACTGACGAGAGAAAAATCTTTTCAGCCTTCGTTGATGTAAAACGGCTATTGCATATATAAAAGTATGGGTCTACTGAAACAAATGCATACTTGCTAAACACACGGCATCCGAAACGTCGTTGTATTTTCCATTTTTCCTCACTGTTCAACAAAATCAGACCGTAGTCGCCTCTGTTCACCGTGTTCGAAAAAAAAGATCGAGGTCTCCCACTGAATTGAGAGGCTTGTTTGACAAAGGCCTAGACAAGACCAATCAGTTAATACTGTTGCACAGCTAATAAAAATGTCATGCGATATTTTAATTAACATTGCTTGCGTCTTCTCTGTCTTTATATACCAACAGCAGCAACGCAGTCCTTTACAAGATCGAAACTTGCTAGAAGTATTATCGTTAATGAAATTAGACAAGCAGTTCACACCAGTGGTCAACTTAATGTGAAAACATATTTCTATAACACCTGGTAAATGAATTCGTAGCTGTTCAGAACCACTGCCTCTTCTGCACCCAGCCTCACTCGAAAAATTGGCCCATATTGCTTCGCCCACTTGGAGAAAGTTCTTTCAGCGTGTTTTCCGATAAAAGGAAGACTTCCTACTAGTGGAAGTGATGGCACTAACGGAGGAAGGCTCTCTTTTGTACCTGTAAAAAGTCTGTGAATAAGGAAGCACAGACTAGCAACACCAAATAATTTGGTAATTGAGAGCTGGCTCAAGAAGATTTCCAAAAGTAACATTTTGTCATTTTTGACATGGATACAGAAAGTCTACAGCTGCATGAACCTTGTCTTTATCTTTCAAACCTGAAGCCACGTTTCAAAATCGGTGGCAGCAAACCTGCAAAGCAAATACACAAAGATCACAATTTACTTTTCACATATGCTAGTTTTGGGAAAAAGACTACGATGGAATCAGTGGAGTAATTGGGGCGAGGGGAAAGTTATCTCCACAAGTGATGGAAGGGAATGAAGTTTCTTATTTCATCCAACACAACAAGATCGACATATTTGCTGATATTTTTCGTGTATTCCTTGAAAGAAAAAATGTCCTAAATATGTTGACTGTAACAAGCCACAACACCCTTTCATAAAATGATTCCTCACTCTTGTTTTGGCACTTCACCGATGGAGCAAAGGCAGATGCAGTTTCAACACTGCAACTCACACACTGCAGAAGAAAAGAATCTTTGCTTTAGTATCAACTGGTTTCAAATGAAATTTACGTGATTTTTCGGTTTATTAGGTTGGCAAAAGGTCGGGTTGAGGTGCTAGCGTTTCATAAAGCTACAAAAAGTATAAGGCGATAAGACCTATGGAATGCGAGCTAACTTGACAATTGTAAAAGACCCTTTTGTTGAAGTTATATCTCTTCAGCATTTGGTAAAAGATCGTTTTTATCCAGTGAGATCGTCCCTGCAATTTTCGTTGGAAGGTCGTCAGCCGCTGCATTGCTATTGACAATTAGATTCATTTGCACAAGCTCAAACATGAAAGTTAATCAAGTGTGCCCCGAACGGTGTCGGGCAGCCCTCGAGTTGCTTGTATCATGCGACGCGAACATTGTTGGCATTGCCAAAATATAAGTTGCTGTCGTCGTATGCTGCTGTGAAGTATTTGGACGTCAAGTTCAAGTCAACTTTATTGTTTCATATGACTGAGCTATTAAACATAAACAATATTGCTCCCTGTTATAAGCAATGTGTACCTGGCGTGAATTGCATATGGATTTTCTAGGTTTCATTGCACTCCACATTTCGATATTCAGAAGCCAAAGTACGTTTTTCATGTTATAAAAACTATACTTTGGTGAAAGACACTTGAGGTGTCTTTTTGTTCTTCCAGCTGGAAAAACACCGAAATATGATGCATTTGGCAAACGGGGTTTGTTGATGGATGAGGGGCTCTCAACCATTATGTTTATTTACGGACGAAACTGGCTGTGCTATTTGTCTGGTTACGGAATAGACGTCTTAAGCGAAATTTATGTGTCACAACATTTTATGGTTTGATATTCATCAAGCAAAACTTTTTTACCAAGACCATTTCCATACCTAATGACTGCTTTTGAGGCCACAGCACATGCGTATCTGAGGTACTTCATTCTGAGGATGCCAAACTGAGGTTGCGCTTACATAAGCGAATATAAAATTGATAGTCACGCGGCAATTAAGCTGGTCATCCCTGTTTGGTTACCTCGAACGGACTACGAGGGCTAAAATAAGCCGTTTGTGATGTCCAAAGAAACGGTTTAGGGACTGTCTGGATTATCAAGCTTGTAGTAACAGCCAAACTGGATGATTTAGTTTCGTGCGTATCAGCAAATTATCTGATGCCTTATTTCGTAGATGTGAGCAGCTCAACTGACAGTAAATGTAACTTCGACTGCACGGNGACAGTTATTTTGCGGCAAAGCAGTTTGCTCACGTCATAATTTTAATGAAGCATTTCAAACTTGTTTTTTGNAACATAAACGGCTGTTTATGGGATACTGTGGGTTGAAAAATGCTTCCTCGCCACTGATTTTAGGATTATTTTGAATAGCTCTGGCAATCAGGATTAATGCAATGTCTATTTGCTATCTGCAGTACACTGATGATGATAACAGGAGTTATCGAAACGTTTGCAATATGTCGTTTGTATCGTTTTCTTTGGCCGTGATTTTCATTACACATGCAATGTCTTCTCTGAAAAACACAAAAACTCGCAAATGTGCCACTTTCGTTACTTTGCCAACAAAGAATTTACCAGATTTCAATGAAGTTTTAAACTGAAACTGACGCCATCAACATTTCTATTTCCTTTATCAATCCTCTGGCTATACTTTTTAAACACTTGTGAGAAAATTCGCGAAATGTTTTTAATTTGCATTGTCTCACTATTTTCTTCTTCCATGGCAAAATTTTAACAATGCTGTCCTGATCCTGGTCCTAAGCCAAGTGTAGGTTTACGAAACCATTCACTGTCGATAGTACTGTCTCATGGTGTTGAAATACAATAAATAAAGTATTTTACGTAACTAAATTACTTGATGGCAAGCATGAAACCCCTACATAGAAATGAGAGCAATTGATGTCGAGCAGGGTGTCGCGTTTCAGATATCTGAATCGTGGAAAAAAAGACTAATTTTTCGTGTTCTACACACACATCTGAAGCGAGAACGAACAGACATAAGCACGAAAGGTCTCGTTGATCGATCGTGTATCACGATCCAGCAACAAAATGAGAAAAGCTCTGCATTACATAATCAGGTCACTGCTGTTTGGCAAGGGACGCTCAAAACAGGCTTTCCGCTGCGGTATTCTAGCTGGAGTTGGCGAAATCATAGGTTTGTTTCAAATGCTCAGCGGTTTCTCGAGAAACAAAGTTTGGAAAAATTAGGACAAACGCTTTTTAGAAAAATAGAAAAACTTAGCAGAAAAAGTTTTTCAGAAAATAAATGCTGTTTTGTCAAAATTCTTTGGACATATATTCAAAGGCATAAATTTGTTGAGTATTGAAGAATTTCTATATATTGTCAAAGGTACTAAAAAAAAATGGACCCTAAGTTCAGCCCAGAGCCCTATTGTTGAAAAGTTTTTAACTGAAACCTGGTGAGTGGAATCCGGCTATTTGGGTTATTTTCAAGACGCTTTTTTCAAGGGGTTTAGATGTATTAGGTCACGGACGAAATGATATTCAGACACGTTTTAGTGAATGAAAGCAAAACTAAGGTCAGAAAAAGAAAGTTGGGGTGACGATCCTATCCACTGCACCATGGAAGAGGAGTGTTTGGAAAATCGGACACCACAAGACAAATGAAAAATTAAAATGTTGGAAACAACAGCTTAAGTGGCGAATCAAGTAACACTAGGTTAGGCAAATGGGTCTATTTTTGCATCATTACGAGCGCCCTTCGCAGTTTCAAATCGATGTTTTAGCAGCATCCTGGATTACAGTATTTACTTTACGAGCAATACGCATTTACGATGAAAAAGATCAAAATTTATACTTTTTCATTACAAATGAAACTGCCTTGGCGCCAAGGCATGCAGACTATCACGTAGTATTTTATTACTGAGAAGACAAAGGTTTCACTATATAATTTAAAGACAATTTAAAGGCTCATAGGCATCAAATAGCATTGTGCAATACATCTGGACGAAGCATCTAGAGATTTTCTTTTTCCAGAGTATGTCTGCTTTTCAATCTAGCTTTATACTTTCGTGTGCAACATTGGTGCTCACATATGGGAAAAACAAATTTGCCGGAAAATGCAGCAACGGTAAAGTAATATCAGGTGGTTTCACTCACTTTTTATTCTACCGAGTGGTTACCCTAACTCAAAATATTTTTCGAAAGATTTTCAACATTAGTGGGCGGCAGCGGCCCGGTGAAATCTAAAAGTTAAAAGTATCGTTAGCGGCCCGCTCAAATATCGGACCATTAGTGGCCAGTATGCAAGCGAAAAAACAAACATCTCTATCATAGCATTTTATACAGTCATGAATATTTCAATAAATAATTCCATGTGCTTTTCGTACAAGTCAGTAACACATTCGATTTGGGGCTCTGACATGCTTTTCCAAAATAAGTGATCTCAGAATTAGCAGGCCATCTCTGAATCAGTAAAATGTGCCAGCTTGCTGCTTTTACAGTCTAAAGATGGCATGGGTCGCTAAAATGGCTGTTACCAATATAGACGTTGGGGGCGTAGTAACCAGTGTAGGGGTTTGGGGTGTTGTCCAGCGTAGAGGTTGCTTGCGATCAAGGTCGTCGTTGCACGTAGAATAGCTAGTGTACCCAAACGCTACTAACGAGGCAGCCTAGTCATTGTATAAGTACTGTTCTAACTCCCGGCTAAAACTGCCTGACATTCCCTTTAAGGCCCGCGAAAGCCACGATCAACGACCCTTAAAGTTGTGAACGACCATAACTCGCGAACGCATTGAGGCTAGAGAGTCAGTGAAGACATCCGCGGATCCGTAAGACAGCAACGCAACTTTTGAGACAGGTCGCGCCAACCTCCGAAGTTATTGTGGCATCTTTTGCGGAAAACCGGTTTTTCACCTAGGATAGGAAAACCAGCTGCTTCCAATCATAAAGCCATAAGGCTCAAACCAAACACGTTGGAAATAACGTTCTACACAAAAAATGTCAGTAAAGACCTCACCTTTGCAATGATGATTAAAAAGTTGAAAAAATTTCGGTGGGGGTCAAACGGGGCAATATCCAAAGATTGGGTTTTTTTGAGGTTTGTAACGTTCGCAGAATCGCTGCGTATTTTTACTTGCTTGTTGTCCTTGCGCGACGTTTCCCCTTGATTGATGATCGAGCCTGGAGTAATTGCCCGGCCGCGTTTATGCCTCGTTCCGCATTCCTTGGCCAGCGAGTTGCGTTGTTCTTATAGTAGTGGAGAAAACCGAGGCAGGCCCTATTCTGAGCATAACGAGGACCGCGAAGGTTGGTCCGTTAGAGAAAGACAAAAAGGTCTTTGCGTCTCTGCAGCATAAGGCTGCTCCACAGCAAAAGGCTGTTCTTAGAAAGACAAATGATCTTTGCCTCTCTGCAGCACAAGGCTGCCTCACCATAAGGCTGTTTCTGAAACAAGACATAAGGTTGTCGCAGCACAAGGCTGCTTCCCATAATTTTCGTTTACCACGTTTTGTAGGCCACGTGTTGTTGGCTTGTGGGAATAAAGTCGTAACCTACATTATCCGAATTGTATGGTTCTCTTGATCTGGGCCTGAATTTGAGTGTCAGGAAGCTACAAGGTTCAAGCCACTTTTCTGACCGTCGGTACCCACGAACCCCACCAAAGCTGCCGAAAAGGCGTTTTTTGGGTGTCTTACACCATCCCACCAAATTTCAAGCCAAAATATTGACAGAAAATTCTTATTTGTGAAGAAAATCAAAAAATCCACTTGGTGGCCGAGCTATTTTCTGGGTATATTTGTGGCCATATCTCCCAAACCCCGTAGGCTACTCAAGGTCTCGAAAGCTTCAGTATTGTTCCTGGAATATTTTAAGACAAACACCAAGTCACTAACCCCTCACGTTTGTCTCTTGACCCAAAACCTGATCTAAAAGTCAATCTACCCAACCTACACATCATTCCCGCCTAATTTTCCCCCCAAACAGCCCGATCCTATTGTTAGACAGGATCCTGTTTTTAAGTATTCCGGCGGTCGGCGAAGCGCAAAAACTGGATTGGAAAGGCTAAACGGAATGCGAGAAACGAATTTTTTAATTTTTATAAATTTCCAAAAAATCAGTACGGCAAATGCAAAATATGGATTTTTGGTCAAGTTCGTTGGATTCTTTACTGTTTTCCGCATCCAAGGATGTTTCCAGTGACTCTCTAGCCCAATCCGTTCAGGAGTTAAGGCTGATCATAGAATCCAAAGCATAGATTGCAGTCGGAGCGGGCTTTTAAAGGGTAAGTTGCCAATCGAAGCAAAGCGTCTCTTTCACACAGTTCGTTTCACAGATTTCCTGGTGCACAAATCTTTATTTAGGAACGGCTTCTGATTAGCAGCAGCAGAAAATGCTTTTATGATGGCACGACAGCACAAACAGCCAACGTTGTCCATGCGCTAGCCGAACATAAACTTGACTAACCAAAATGTGGTGTCCACACCGGTGGGCTAAACTTCGAATCGAGGTCAGCGCACATAAACTGCGAGAAAACAAGTCGAGCGCGCACACGCGAAAATCCATTGGCGGAAAATCACAAGTTAACACAAACCAGACCTCATGTACAGAATACAATCATGAGTTAGGAAACGGCAATTCGTAATGCGAAAGGGTACATCCAGAACTGTCGCCAGAAAGTTTTCAATGGGGGGGCTTTGCGTTTGTGCAGGAGGGCTTGACATTCTAAAAATTGACAAAAACTCCACTGATTTATAGTGTTTCATGTTTCAATTTGGGGGGCTAAGCCCACCAAAGCACCCCATGGCGGCGGGACTGGCTACATCCACTTTATAAGAATGTCTCCCTCGGAGAAGAGGCGTGGATAGTGTCACGATTACTGGCATGCAAGAACACCATATACCAACAAGCACAAAAAAACAACAACAGAAAATTGCGGAAAACATTACGATAAGCGAAGCGAAATGTACAGTATATGCAACAGTTGAAGGTGCAAAGCAGTAACGTGGGGTGAGCTATACCACGTAAAGTACAAATGGAGTGCAGGATGCCGGCAGCGGGGATAATTTCGTTGTGCAATTGTGTAACGGAGAAAAGTGTTGTGCCGGCTTTTTCTTCTAGGCTACATGCTTTGAGCGAGTTCTTCAAACCACTGCTTGGCCGCACTAGATCTCGGGACAGGTGTTGAGCAATCAATCGACTGTCTCATCGTCCAGAACCACTAGGCGGTGCAGCCCATGAGGAGGTCGTTGGATTGGATATTGGAGGACAACATGGTCGATGCTTTATTCTTCTGCGCCACACTCACAGGTAGCAGAGGAGGTCATTCCCCACATCAGAGGGGCCTTTTTCAGCACCAAACCGCGTAAACGTATTTGCGTACAACCGGGGCATACGAGAGGGGATAAGATGTACATCACATCCTGGCCCGGGAGGATCAAAAGACGCACGCTAAATCTTTTTGTTTGCCAGTGTAGAAATTAATATTTCTTAATCTTAGCATGGTTGCCGTATTTTTTATATAAGATGATTACTACAGTAACAAGGTACACAAGTTTCGACGAGGGAACCAGAAGTTAGGGTGGCGGTAACGGTCTTCGTACAACCATGACTTAACGACGATTAAAAGATTCGATGATTTTGCATGTTCACAAAGAATGAGTCGACAGACTTGATTTGGAAAAAATTGCTGAAAATTATGTTTCTGCTAGAAAGGACACACCAAGACAGTTGGGTTGGCTTTTTGGAACGGTTTGCGAATTTTGTTGGTTTGTAACATTGCTTAGCTTTACTGGTAGGCACGTTTTTATTTTTGTCATTTGACTCAATGGTGAAAAGTTAGAAAAACAGCAGCACAGTGTGCATTGCAGGCAATGGTTTGCAGAATTCCAAGTGTACAATTGTGGAGAGCTATGTCCCCTCTAATGTTTTGAACCTTCAAGTAAATGGATAGCATCACAGTAAATGTTTAGTTTGCGGTTGTATTATAGTTTTCAGTTCAGGTTAGATTTTAGACTTTGTTCGGCAACTGCGCTAAGTCAGAAAGTGCTTACAGGGCATCGCTTACTATGAATTGCTACAAAAGATCATCTTTTTCTCGGAAGCACAGAGTCGCAAAAGAACCGCTTGCTATGGGAGCAATCAGGGCCGGATTCAGCTGCTACGAGGCCCTGGGCTAATCCACTTGTGATGCCCCCTCTCCCACTGTTACGAGGAAAAAAGGAAAAGCCTTAATCAATTTGCGAAAATCCGCATATGGCGATATTGACGCTCTAAGTGTACGGTCAACAAAAACGCAAATCATTATTACTGGAGTGCCCTAGGATTATTGTGCTTGTTGCTCAAAAGCGGTCAGTGACATGGAATTGTTGAAATCGTGCTTGGCTGTTGGGAACAAGATTTTAATTTTTGCAGGCAAACCAATCGAAACCGTCACGGTTGAATAATT
>JGI24158J21664_10012086_pt1 | contig 11457 bp, 9 predicted proteins | sample Ectturendosymbi3_FD_21664 | JGI IMG/M metagenome (IMG submission 21664)
GCTTTTATCGTTCACAGTGTTAGTTTTTAAATTAAATTAAAATATAAAGATTCTAAAAGATGCGTGTATGATAATTATTTACGTGATGACAAAAAAACGCANAACCGATCATCACGTTAAGGAAATGGTTGACAGCATGTCACAGAAAAAAACGTAGAGGTGTATAACGAAAACCGCTNGGAGATAATGAAGTATAACAGCACAATAAATAGANTAAAACCTACATANAAATGCACAGAAAACGGTTATATAGCGTGAAAGTATGGGGTAAAAATAAAGCGTAAAACTTGCGTGGTGAGAGTTGGCAAATTGACAGGCAAAGAAGGCGGTCAATAAGAATTAAAACTCAAGGAAGTCCGGTAACTGATAAGCTTCGCCCATGTTTTAAAACATTGTAATAGATAGCTGGATGGGCGAAACGTCGGCTGAATAGGTAGGCGAAACGTCGGCTAATAATAAAAAAATCGCCAGAAGATCTAATTTATCTCCTTGATTTGAAACCTGGTGGCAAACGCTACGAAATAACAACATGAGTAGCAAAAAGAACAGCAGTGAACCTATTTGTTTGTTACTGTGAAGATTTTTAAGACCCAAAGAATTAACTTCCTGCTCAGGCAAACTTAAAATCTGCCCAAAGTTGCTGTTGGTCAATATCCTTCGTAATTGTCTGACTCCAGATAGTAAGAAAATTTTGCGCATCAAATGTACCGTTTTGTTATACATTCTCAATGCGCTTGGCGATAGCATTGCGCTTGGCACTGTTGAGACAACATTTTCTGAGTGTTGCAAAAACCTTGAATTTTATGCAACATGTGCCAACGTTTCTGCACTTGTTCCCTGCTGCCTTTCCCCGCAGATACGGATTTATCTACGATGAAACGGGATGGCACAATGGACGTGCAGTCTGCCCCATTCCCCATCGCAACTAATTTTACGCCACACAGCAGGAATTTTTTGACGTTGAATATTAAGTTTTGGGGCCTGATTTAAGTGACAACTAAGCAACGATGACCCAGGTTTCCTTGGCCCCCCTAAATCTGAGGTGGGTTACAGGCCAGACATTTAGACATTCACATAATAAAATGAACTTCGAATTTATAGTTTGGTGGGAACCCCATGGAGTGGAACCATAACAAGTTGTTATGGGATGGGACAGAAAAAAGTGTCCCTATGACAACCTTGCGTTTCACCGCCGAATTCAACACGTTCTGCATTAATTTCGGTGGCTAGTATGCAACCTCTCATTTGACTGGCTTTCATTGTGACAAAATTAATTCAAAGAGATTTTTTTGAAGGTATCTAACAAGCGAACAACTGACTGTATGAATCATTGATTTATTTGAGGCTTTAATGTCGAAGACCGATAATTTATTGAAACGTTGAAACCGAGACTTCGTCGAAAATCACGAAACGAGACCGAAACTGTAGACCTAAACATTTGTCGGTTGGTAATGGAAACGGATACAGCCTAAATTCCTAGAGCTTCAGAAACAAAGTAGCTGTGGTATTTTAAATTTGAACAGGATTCAGTTTGAAGACTTAATCTATGTGCAAGCGAACGCATTTCCAAATTTTTGTCGGCTTCTTCAAGACTTTCCCTGCATGACTGCAGAAAAGGTCATCACCACTATCGCCCTTCACGTTGTTTGATTTTCATCCAGCTTTGTTAAACTTTTCTTCTTACCCGAAGATCGACGTAGCAGGGAGCACGTTGAGTCACTCAAGTTTTACAGAAAAGCAATCGCTTTTCGAAGTAAAAGTTAAAATGGTGTTTTTATCAAACTGTACCAAAGAAGCGTATAGCATGTTTCGAGACCACGAGTTTCACCTGCGCCAATCGAGACGTTAACCNAGACTCCCCAAAGTCTTGAAACTTCATCACTGGTTTAACCTGCCAGGAAACAGTTGCTGTGTTTTGGGAGGGAACATATTTTGTAATGGCACGTTTTNAACCAAGCGCATTAACTTTGAGCCCAAATTATCACAGAACGACTTGTAAAAGTAAACACTTTATACTTAGACAATCTCTCATGGTTTATTCACGAGTGTACACAAATTACAGACTAAAAAATGTTAAGCTGCATGGGCAAGCCACTAACACGGAATCCATGTTGTTATTTGCTTGCATCCAATGATTTTTATGTGTTTTCGTTTGCGTGTGCCGTCAGTGATTCAACACCGCTCTAACCTGCATTTTTGAACAAGAGTTATTTCTATTTCTAATGCTGTTAAGGATTTCTGGCGTTACATGCTGATTCCGAGCTTCTTATGTTCAACTGCAGAACAAGCCGATGGATGACAGTGGTAAGTCGTATAAGGCCACAGCAAAAACATGAAAAATATTCAAGAACTTTTCAGCTTTCTGAGGCAATATGTTTCATCAGAATATAATAGCTAGAACAATGCAAATCACACGCAAAGCATCAAATCATATCTTGTGCCTAGGTTTTCAAAATTTTTTTTATTTCTTTCTTATGCAAAGAAATAACGAATTCAATTTTGTAAGTGACTACGCAGTAATTGCACAAACGTGAAGGAGCAAGTAGGGAGACCTAGTTGTTTGGTTTTGTAGCCAGTTCATGGTGTACTGCGCATCCCAACGTTATGCCTTTTTTCTTTGTCTTTTTGTGACCCGAAAAGAGAGAAACCATGAAGGTTTATTTCATCCTGTACAGGTATAGCTAATTTTATGTGTTTTTTGCTGGACTTAAATGTCAGTCAGTGTACAGTCATTCTCCAAAATTTCAGTTATTGTCATCTTCGTTCCAAAATATGTTCCTAATGGATTCTGCAGCATTAAAGGCAAAGATCAATACGTCGCGCAAATTGATCATTTACTCGGATGCATTCCATGTCGGAGATTTTCTGAGTTTTGCTGTGATTGCTGCCTTCAGTTTACCGATTGTTTATGGTTGGTGACGTACACAATATCCTTGGAATACTCCCACAGATAAAAATCTTTGTTGGATCCTGTGCCCATTCAATTCCATACTTGCTCCTGATTCCTCTCTCCTGACATCGCTCTCGCAACCAAGCTAGGGAGTCATTTGATGTCTGGGCCGTAAAACTGTTCTTCTGGAACCACTGTTCATCCTGGTCTATCCCTCAACATTGTCCCAGTCATGGCCAAGCAGGACCGCCGCCAGTGGGGTGGCGAGTCGTGCCCTCCCCCCCATTTCACGTTTGGCCCCCTGGTTGCTGTATACATCCAATACAGTATTTTTTAAATGTGGCCCCCCTTCTGGTTTTTGGCCCCTCCTTCTGGTTTTTGGCCCCCCTGCTGCTAAATATTGGCGACGAGCCTGTGGCCAAGACGTCCTCAGCACTAACAAACTGTGTTTTTTGATGGAGCATGACGACACTGAAAATTTCTATGAAAATGCGTTTGCACTACAGTGATATGTTTTGTTGGCGAAATAGGTCACCATGCAAAATATTTTTTCCTTGTCTGTCTAAGACATGCTGGAGAAGGATACTGTTCCAATATTTTACGCACGACTTGTGCTTGCATACCCTGAGTACGAAAAGAAGAAAAATTAACTTGACGGTTTTATTCAAGTATTTATGTGTTCTGTTGTTTTGGTACATCCTGTAAGTATTTTCAACCTTTTCTTTCCACTTCTTTCCTGCTGCAAACGCCGGCCCAACTGCGTTATGCTTAACGCTCCAGCGGCTTACTTGTCTTCTCTTGTTTCTGCGCAAAAATACGTAAATACCCTTCCTGTGATCGGCAACGTCGGCTGCACTTGCATTCTACACTAACGTAAACAACGAAGAGACCACGATCCTACGTTATCGCATATATTAACAAGGCTCATAAACCAAAACGCTGTGTTTGTTTTTTTGCTACGTAGGCCTTGAGTTTTAACAAGTTTCATTTGCTTCGTAAGACAAGCCACTAATGAACCAAATAACTTGGTCCAAGTGTATCTACTAGTTCGGGGTCAAATCATCAACAAATACTTCGGCAACAGTGGTGTAGGAGGAAGGGTGCAGGGGGGTGCAAACGCACCCCCAAAAGTTGAGATGTGTTGAAAATCCGTGCAAAATCCCTGAAAATCCGAACAAAATTCTCAAATATCTAGGCAAAATCCCGGAAAATCTGTGCAAAAATGGCGCCCAATGTTGATTAACTTCAAACAATGGCGCCCAACGTTTGCAGAAAAACAGGTGAAGGCCATTTTTTGGAGGTCAGACCAAAACACGGTCGGAAAAATTTGCCCGACAACTTTTTGGGCAAGTTTGGGAAAATTTGGGCAAAAATCCTTTGTACCCCAAAAAATGTTCTTGCTCCTGCACCTGTGTTCGGCAAAGTTATAGTTTGTGCGCCTGACAACTGAACTATGTGAAAGTTGGGTAAAGTGGTTGTTATAGAATGTCATGCCAGCTTGCGATCATGACAACTCGAGTACGCGACAAGGCGGTTCTACTGCAAAAATGTAAAATTTACTGAAAAAAACATCTAAAACCGAATTGTCTCGCTGTTACCTTCCTTCATCGCCAAACGATTACATCATCAAGTTGTGTCGTGACCGATTCGTCATTTCGCCGAACCGTCACCGAGCCGCAAGGACGTCACAAGTAGCATTAATGACAAAGAAAGTTGGGGGGAAGCGAACGTTCATCAAACGCTTGACGGGAATGTATGTAGCGATGCACGTATAGGTGGCATTCAAAGCAACGCCTCTTTTTCTCAACTGGCTTTGGACAATTTTTCCAATTACTCTCAAGTGCACAATTGTGAGCTCGCAAGAAATACAAATCCATCCATGATATGATAAGTTCCATACAAAACAAGCGCGGAGGTTAATTTTTTTCCGAAACATTGCTGAGATGGAAACGTAATTTTAATATAATTGCAAACAGAAGCAAGCATTTAAATTTCATACTAATCACGTCCGAATGCTTCGCCAGAAACAGTCCATTTCGCGCTGTAGTTGAAAAAGATTGTAGTCTTATGATAGGAAACGATATCACGTTCTACACACTTAGTTCTCATCTAGAGTAGTCTTCCTACTGCTGGTTCCTGATTGAGGACAAAAGGACGGATGTTTTTTTGTTTTATAGGCAACGTTCAACGACTCTGTTAAGGCTACTGATGGCGGAAGCTTCATATACAGAGTAAAAGAGGTCAATTGTCTAAGATATGAAGTTGCTTACCGGCCTTTCCAGCAAGCGGAGAGAGGAAGATGGAAACGGGTTGGAAGTATTATCTGTACGCCTCGCACAGTCCAATTGTAGGCGTGCGATGCGAATGTTGTGCAGCGTTGTTTGTTTGCGTTTGTTCGCTGTCGAAGTTCTCCAGTTCCTTCAGATGTGGTCTCTGTATGTGACGTTGAATTACGTCCACACAATATTTTATCAGATGTTTTTCTTATTATTTGAAAAAAGATCACTCTGCAAAAACGTATCGTTTGATTCAACCTCTGCGAGGCATTTCAAAAAACTATTAAATACACTGCAGATCTTTTAATGAGTGTCGCTGTGAAAGCAAGGACGTCGGAGCAGCGGTAGGGAAGGGGGGTAGTGAAAGGGTTGAGGGCAACGGAAACTTACAAAAAGCAAAAATTTCGTCACCAATATGCTTATTGCTGAAATGTTGACCTCAAACATAATAACGGAAATTTCAGAAAACCATTCCGAATTTCCTGGGTGCGCGAATAATTTTAATAAATATGTCTGATTTCGATCTTGATAAACCATGAAATTACCTATGATACTGTTATGAAAAGGTACCGCCGCCCCCACTGCTCCCCCGTTGAAAGGTCAGGGGCAGTGCACTCGTCACGACCCGCTCTCCGGCGTACCTGTGTAAAAGCATCTCCAACATGAGATCGGTTTTCTTCGGAACCAGCGACGGTTTTTCTTTCATTTCTGATGAAAACGCAGCGAAATCAAAGAATTCCAAGAAGAAAAATAAACTTTCCTCGGTAAATCTGATGTTGATTGACAGCTTTACCGACTTTTGTTACAGACCGACCTCCGAAATGCTCCATTGCAAAACCTCCCCCAACAATCACTGTCTGTGACGGAAAAGTTATCGTTGTCACTTACGATGAGTAAGTAAGCAGCACTTGTGCAAGGCATCCCAGTGCAAGCCCAACAGGCGAAGTGTCACAGTCCATGTTCCTGCGCAGATGGAATCACGCTGAGCTGCACTGCTTCAACCCAGCTCTAAGCACTTGGAGCAAACTGATGGGGGGTCGGCCGCTTAAGATCTTCAGCATGCGCTGCGGTTGACGTTCTACTTTGTGTCGATGGATTCATCTTACGACGGATTCACCTTTCAACGGATTCACCTTCAAATGCTTTTTTGTGCTGTTGTTCATTTTAAGACCGGCGCCTATAACATCGTGAAAAAATGCCACGTCATTGAATCAAGATTGACTGCAATTGGATGGCTTCAATGTGACGCCATCCTTTTCACTAGTTTCTTGCAAAGTCTTTCGCAAAACTAATGGCGCAACAAACTGGAGACTGATCGCAGTTTGCTCAAATACGAACACATGCTAATACGCGGTGCAACATGAAGCTCAGACAAGTTTCAGACCAAACATAAGTGACTGTTGAGGCAACAGCTCACGCGCGGTGCTGCCACTGACTCGCCACCAGTGCACGCAGTGCAGCATTCACTGCAAAAGCAGCCGCGTCGCCCACGACGCAGCAAGCGGAATTGCGCGGCGCAGACCACTCGTGACACTCCGAAAGGAGTGCAGAAACCTACAGTAGTATTAACAAACTGAAGTACAGTACTGTAGAATGAGTAATGCCATGCCTGCCTGGCCAAACGTGTCCGAGTTGCGTTATGTTGTCTTTAGAACCTACAGTACATGCATATAACTTGTGCTACATGTGATAAAAAGAAAGGCTTACGCGGAATCTTATTTTTATTTGAGAGAAACAGGCGACCCAAATTGGCGTAGAACAGCAGCCAGTGGTTTACACCTCGTTTGCAAACATAAACATGGGTTGCTGTCGTGAAACAGATGAGTTTTCGATGAGCAAAGAAAGGGCTCGTCATTGAAAATTGTGAAGGCGTCTAGCGGACATGGTGTGCAGACAATTGAGACCCCTTCGTTTGAGACCACTCAGTTGAGATCACTCATTTGAGATCACTCATTTGAGACCATGTTCATTTGAGACCTGCTGATTTGCGACTCGTTCATTTGAGACCAGTGGCGTAGGAGGCGGGGTACAGGGGATTCAAGCACACCCCAAAGTTTTGATTTGTCGAAAATCCGGGCAAAATCCTTGAAAATCTGTGCGCAGTCGCCGAAAATCCGGGAAAAAATGGCGCCCAACTTTTGCAGAAAAACTCATGAAGACCTTTTTGTGGTGTTCATACCAAAAAAAGATCTTCATGATCTTTGCAGGAGAAAATTTGTAGGCAAAGCCGCAGAAAAACTTTTCGGGCAAGTTTGGGAAAATTCGGGCAAAAATTCTTCGCAACACCAAAAAGTGCCTGCTCTTACGCTTATTTTTGAGACCACATTTATTTGAGACTTGTTGAGTTGAGATTCGCTCATTTGAGACCACATTCATGTGAGACTCGTTTTCACCTGTGATCGTTTCGACCAACACAAAAAAGGTATTTTTTCTTTTCTCGTCTTTCAATTCTCGGTTAAAAACTGAAACTATTGCGGTGCCTTGATAAAGGAAACAGGCAGGAACGCGAAATATGTAATTCTTTGACTTGGTCTAAATGACATTTCCGAGGTACGGTGCTCCCTTCCAAACCCGAGGCATGAAGAGTTTTCTGGCCTCTGCGATGTTTCAAAGTGCGAGTGCATTTACAACCCAGCGTGAGTCACCTTGGACACGGAAGGGCGTAACCTTGCAAAACTTTAAGTCTTCAGCAAAGAAGTGGAATGTAGATCATAAAAAAACGTGATTCACACTAAATCAAAACAGCTTAACTTTAACGTGGCGTAAAATGAATTTGATCTCAAATAAATGTCGTCTCAAATGAATGTAGTGTCAAATGGATCCCAAACGAAAAAGTCTCAACAGAACGTGGTCTCAAGTGATCGTCGTCTCAAATTAGCCTAAGTGGTCTTAAATGAAGTGATCTAAAATGAATGTTGTATCAAATGAACGTGGTCTCAAATGAACGTGGTCTCAAATGAACGTGGTCTCAAATCAATGGTCTCAAGTGAATTGGTCTCAATAATCAATAGTCATGGAACCAGCGGACACTGTTTGGCTTGGTGGGGGTTGACCTGCGATCAATTTGCGATGGACCCAAAGCTTCAAAGGACCATATTGCGTAAATCACTCACCTTCGCATTCGTAGAATTACGAGAAGACAAGTCGTCGAAGACAAATAAAATAAGCTTCGTCGTTAGGAAGTAGCCTGACTACAAAATCCAGTCATACGGTAATTTGCGAATAGTTGATTTCAGGAAATGTCGCAACTAGACTGATAAACAATGTGGTTCATAAAAACAATCTAACCTAATGGCAGGCATGGGCGTGAGAAGGACTTTTTCCAGGAGGGAGCAGTGGTGGATTTTCCAGCAGGTGGCCAAAAGATTTCTTTCAGGGAGGGTAGCAGCGGAGAAAATTCATTTTACCAACTCGAAACTAAGAGAAAACATTTTTCTACTGTAAGGTTAATAAGAAAATATCAAACTTCAAAAATCAGCGGGACAACGACCCTCCCTTACCGCCCTTCCGATGTCCATGGTGACCAGCATGAAAGCCAGTCAGATTCATTGATGACTCGAGATATAACAGTTTCTGTGGCGACGCATCGTTTGTTTTCGTTCTTGGCCACATGCGCTACCGCAAAATGACTGGTGGCAATATACTACAATAGTGCCATAGGCGTAGCCAGGGGGGGCAAAGAGGCCAGGGCCTCACCAAATTTTTCGAAAATATAGTCATTTTGTGCTTTGAGAGGCGTTTTTCCAAACAAAACAGTGTTATTCGCCTAAAATCAAACAGTTTGCTCCCCCAAATTCCCCCCCAAAATTTTTGGGCTGGCTACGCCACTGAATAGTTCTGCTTGAGTTTTAGCTGACGGCAGTTGAGCTTGGTCAATTGAGCGTGTTTTAGGATAAGAGCATCGATTTTGATCTCACCAAGCAGAACAGTAGACAAACACTGACTTCGCCTTCGCGTCAGTCTTCTTCAAGATTTAGTTTTACATTCGTATCTACAGGAAACATCCTGTGGTACACCAGGCCCTTTTGCTTTTCACACACCGCCCGTTTCACAACTAGGCCAAAGGAACGTTCCAATGGCTTCCTTGCCACTGGGAATGTTATGCTTTCTCTCGCGGCATGGCCCCACGTAGCAGCCGCGACAAGTACAGCCCGTAGCCACGGGGAGGGCATTCGGGGGCAGTGCCCAACCAATTTTTTGGTGCCCTCCGAATTTTGTTGTGCCCAGAAAAAAATTCGTTTTAAAGATATTACGAAAACAAAACTCTTGTCCCCTAAAAATGTATTTTGCCCCCTCCAAACTTTGAAACCTGGCTACGGGCCTGTGAAACGTTCCAACGTCGACAGGTTGAATTGTGTTGCGATTTTGCTAAAACATATTTAAACTGACCGCGAAGCTTAGAGTTTTTAACTGTCATTTTAAATCACCTCCAACACCCAGTGTAATTTAAAATATCATAATTCTTAAAATTGCAGGGAATTTTGCTTCGACATAATAGCCAAGAGCGAGTTGTTTCTGTGTATTTCTAGCAGCGAAAATTGAAAGAAGAGGAGCAAAGCAAAATGTAATGAGTGACAGCATTAAAGTAACTAAAAAGAATCAGGCACCGAGTGGCTGAATAACGGTCCAGGCACGATTACCTCTGGGCTCAGCGTGTAAACTTTCACATTCGACACGGCGCAAGGGTGTCACACATGAAAACATGAAACGCCTTTGGTTAATTGTAAGCACAAGTTACTTTTGTACATCTTCGGCGATGAATTTCAATGAACTAAATCTTATGCAAAAACTTAATGTTTCGTGAGGTGATAGATTCCTGCATTCCCCGCTGTGTCCGCGCCTGCCTGTCGACTGCTTTTTGCCTTTCGTTAGGGTAGAATTCAAGCGGAACGAGGTTCGTAGGGCAATTGCTGTGGCTTCCGGGTAGGCAGGATGCGGGAGTGAAACGTCAAGGATGTCGTGAGAGCAAGTTTCGCCAGTCGGGAGGCGCTGATGGCGCTGAGCCATCCATTTGCAGTTATTCATTCCAATTTTGCAGGCAGTGACGACTTTTTTGTACGTGGTTACGATTTGATGATTCCCCACCCTAGGTTTTTCTGTTTGTCTCTTTCAACAACCACAAGCTGGCGCCGCGCCTGAGCGAGAGTTTTCCCTCTCTCTCCGAAACGCACCTGAAAATACAAACAGATTTGAAAACAACAGCTGCAGGAGTGTTGCACGAGCGTGTGCAGCAAACTTTAGCAGTGAAGCGGTGCGGCATTCACGCCAATGGACCTCGCTTTTGTCCACCCTCCTTCGAACAATGAAAGCTTTTTTCGTGAAGGTTATTTCGACATTACTACTGAAAATCACAAGGTAGGTTTTGTACGCGCAGTTGTTACAAGATTGTTGGCTGCAATGATATAGCGGCATTACGTTGACCATTGAATCGGCGCAGTTGTGCAACTACTGGCAATTGAGCTGAGGTTTGGGCTTGAATTGGACTGTTTTGGGTTGGTGTGCTGCGGAAAGAGGCTTCGCTGAAATTGCCGTTTAGAAGAAAAAAAGGAAAAGATTAAATTGACCTACTTTGCACGTGTAATATGTTTCACATCAGTTTAAATGTTTCAAAAAATAACTTTTTTTTGTCATCATGGAAAAAACGGGACTGTTAGTGACGGAACAATATCCATTTTTGTTATAAACCTCTCCACGAAATTGACGGTAACAACAGTGCTGCCAAAACCCACATAGTAAAGTGTCTGTAGTAAGGATGGGATGGAAATAAAAAAACTGTGAAAACTGAGAACGTTTAAGCTTCGTTGCTGCGCGGTGGTCTGCGTCCCAGCTTGACAAAATCAGTGATGACGCGAGATGTGTGTGTGCCTTAAGCAGCCGACTTTTCGAGCGCTTTGGTCTTTTTTCTCCAAGGTGTTTGTGATCAAGGCCGCGAAGTCCACAGTCAACCAGTCTAGATTACAATGCTATTGTATCACTGCTTGTTATTTTCGTTAGAACGATAAAACAGGATTGAACGAGATATATGAGACATGTAACGAGATATACGAACAGGCATTTTGAAAAGATGTTTTGATGAGAAAAATGTAACGATATGTACCAAAAGGATTAAATAAATCAGTTACATTGATGTACACAAAAAGTGATATCTGAAGAGTGTTTTTGTAAAAGTTTTTTTAAACAGGCAGTTTTTCCAATAGAAAGCAGATATTAAGCAGAAGCAGATATTTTCCAGTCTATACAAGACTGCAGTAAGCCTGTTGCCAGCAGTAACAGTGTTTTCTGTTGAATGGA
>JGI24158J21664_10012087_pt1 | contig 11456 bp, 2 predicted proteins | sample Ectturendosymbi3_FD_21664 | JGI IMG/M metagenome (IMG submission 21664)
GGCCCAAATTATTTGAACTATGTCCAAAATTTTTGAGCTGTGTCCAACACAATTTTCCAGGGGAAGCGAAAATTTTTCTAGGGGGTTTCACCCCCCCTGGTTACGGGCCTGCTACCACCATTAAAATACACGAAAACCTTGCTTTACAATTACCTCAGTATTCAGATAAAACAGTTGCGGTCTCTCAAAATGTCTTTGCAAGCAGCAAGGTCAAATCTTTAAAAAATCCTTGGTGGGGACCACAGTATTTTGTAAACGTATGGTGTAACGTGTAAGAATGTTAAGGTTGTAAGATGGTTAAGCTACTACACACAGAACCTCCTTTCTGGTCATGGAAGTACTGGCGAGGTAGACAGTATTGAGTGTTGTAATTCTTTTATTCATTGGGTTTTCCAGCACAGTTCAGTGAAGTTTGTTGTGTAGAGGTCCTGACGTCACCCTTTCGGGCCTCGTCTTTTAATATCACCCATCTTTATCATCATGACTTGATGCAATCCCCTCAAAAATTTATACATACGTCACTGAGTGGGGCCCCGCAAGTGTTTCTAATCGGGCCCCGCACTTGCGGTGCAGGACACCTGCCCTGCGTGCACACATTCTCTTTCTATTGTTGTTACACCTTTTTTAGTAATAAATGCGCCTTTGCAGCCAGTCGATATTCACTGTTTTTCATTTGACAACCGGCCCAAGGTGTTCATTGATTTTTACTTTTAATACAGCAGAACGAGAAGTTGCATTTGTCGCGATGATGCCTAATTAAATTTGCACATGAAAACTTCTGCAGCTATCACTATTTCACTATGCCTGTCTTCAACCAAACGTTACAAGCCACACACTTTGCTTTTGTAAGTTAAAATAGAAACACGGTTTGAATGTTTAGAAATGCCATCTCGTAAACTACTACAGTACTTGTTAAGCTGTGTCCAAGTCGCAGGCCGCATGTCGCCCAGTCAAAGATTTTGTGCGGTCTAATTGAAGGCTTGATGTGTACGTAGAATACAATAACCTGCCTGCCGCCCATTTTGATCATCTTAATTTGACATTTTTAATACAGTGAACCTCAGTGGCACTGGATTTCCACGTGGGGAGTTATCTGATTTAAAACTCGTGTTGTACCTTTGGCACTAAACTAGCTTACGACATCACAGTTACAGGGTGATTAGAGGTGTTTTCAGAACAAAATAATTCATTCAATGTGCAGTCCTCAGAGTGGTGAAGGGTGAGAGGCAAATGAGGCTCCTGCCTCAAACACCTTTTTTTGAAATATAAATATCATTGGGGCCACCTTTCAAAAATGTTTGTGCTTCTTAATAGATGAATTTTACTCAGGCTTAAATGCTTTTAAATGCATTGCAGATGTGGTCTTTTTACAATTATGCTTTATTGCGTTCAGTTTAGATTCGAGTTGAGTTCTAAGCTTTTGTTGTACTTGACTTACACCATTGTATTGTGTTGCTATTGGTATTTTGTTTGTATATTAACTAATGGTTGTGATCAAAACTTTCATTATTTTATTTTTTTTAATATTCGCCATGTACGGAACGTAAATTTTCAAAGACATACCCAAGGTACAAGTGTTCTTCTCATACATACATGGTTATCTAATACATGAATTTGCAGTGAGCATGCTGAATGTTACACAATGAAGGGCTTTAATAAGTCGGAATTTAACAAAAATCTACAAGTGTTCCCTGAAGTGAGAATATTTGTCTCGGGCCTTAAAATTCCTGGATCCACTACTGACAGAGTGCCATGACTTTTGGCCCAGTGAGGCATTTCAATCTGACAGAGCTGGATCAGCTGATCATGAATATGATAATGGGTAAAAAATCAGTTAATCAGTCATGGGGCATTGCAGATTCAAGTACAGTAGAAGTCATTTGTCTAGTCCTACCTATTTGCCAATTTCTTCTCTTGCTCACAGTTCCTATGGAGTCTTAAAGTATGCAAAAGTTAGGAGAAATATTTTTTTGGTTTGTTACTTGTTGTTACTTTATCTTTTGCATTCATTCTGATAGTTTTGATAATATTGACGATTTTACTATTACAGTAGAATTTGCCTAATTCGTCACCTCAAGGGGATTAGAAAAAAATGACGAATTTAGTGAAGTGACGAATTATGCAAACAGGTGAAAACTCTACCATAGAAGCTCGTATACTTTATCATAGTAATTCGTATACATACATAATGCTCTTATTTGCAGTAAAATACAAGTTTATGACGTTATGGTTGAATACAACAATTAATTCCTCTGCTCTATCTGGACTCCTCCATTTAATCAAGTACCCTTGAAATCTTTGACAAACTTTTCCACGTTCTCTCAATGGGGAGTCCGGTCGCGCTTCTCACCTCGTATAAATTCGATAAACAAATTTCAAGGTGCAGCAATTCTCAGGTAAAGATCCTTAATTTGTTTGAATTCCCACACGTACCAGCTGCTTAGATATATAAAGCGAAACTGCAAATAACGAATTACATGAACAAAATGCTTCTCAGGGATAGAAAAAGGTGATGAATCGAGCGAATTAACGAATTAGACGATGGTGAATTAGGTGAACAGAAATGTACACAGAAGATAGGGATTCTGTCAGGACCGAAGAAAAAGTGATGAATTAGACGAGTTCTACTGTATAATGCAGGGTTGTTGTAAAAAAACCCGACCAAAAAAACCCACTCGGGTTTTTTTAAAAAAGCCCACTTAAAAAACCTAATAAAACCTACTTTTTATTTTTTCTTTGAAAAAATCTACTGAGAAGTAAAAAATCAAATAGGCAGGACACTTGTACAGTTAAATTTGAACTTTTTTTAGTCAAACAAAATGAACAGCAATGAATATTGAAGGATTTGAAAAAAAAATTGAACAGTTTGTAATGATTATCTTTCTCAGCTCTGCACAATCAGTATATTTGAACCAATATTTCTGCCTTATGTACCGTACATCTATCAACTTTTTCTGATTTTGAACCATACCAAATAATATGTTGAAAAAAACACTGAAAATCAGGTGTCACCAATGTGGTGCCCACAGGCACCAGGTCACCCGCAAGGACCAAGCAGGTTATCCACAGGCATGGGTGTAGCCAAAAGGCATGGCCACCAAATTTCTAGCATTTCTTGTCGTTTTGCACTTTCAGTAAATAATAAACATTTGTTATGTCACCCTGGTGATAGCAACTGAAAGGTCAGGTGTTTGATCTACAACCACTGTGTGAATTGCTGTACAGCTCGCTCCATGGGCAAGAGCGTTCATCTCAACCACCCTGGCAAGATTTCAATTGAACTTACAGACTTTACTCTAGCAGCAACACAATAAAACTTACTTAAATCATGTTTACACATTCAACTACAAGGTGAAGGCAAGTTACACAATACAATTGTTAACTGTTTATTCAAACACACAAAATGACACTGTTGTTTTGATAGCCAATCACTGTATGGTGAAACACAGTTTCAAAAAGACACAGCATTGAAACAAAAGCACCAGAAGATTTGACAGCTGGTTGTGGTGTTAAACCTTAAGGTTTAGGAATTCACAACTTGGAAAAGTTTTTCAAAAGGAATGCAAAAGAGATATTTCAGACTTCAAAGTAACAAGTTGACCACATCTTGGTTCAACTGTAACTTATGATACATTTCAAAAGCATTGACGTCAGCTTATCTTACCAAGCAGATCACTACATCCTAATGTACATGAAATGTAAATGCTAAACTTTTATTTAACTTCCCTATATTTTTTAATGCAAAGTTATCAGGAACTAGCTACATGCACCAGCAAACAATGCAAACTTTTAGACAGATGTCCAAATATTGCATTTACATTTATAAATGCAAAATAGTAATGCAAGGAACCTTTATTTACAGCAAGGTAGGATTTTAAGTAATTGCATGTTTCTTTTACAGTTGAACACTAATGATATAAACTTTGAACTGTTTGTGTGTAAAAAAATCCATGTTACAGATAAGCAAATGCAAAGCTTGCAGAACTCTTTTTAATGACAATTGCACCAGATTACAATAGTAACACTAAAAACACCTATTTCTGAGTTGCATTGTTTTCAATACAACTCTGTTCCAAAATTGTGTTTTTGAAACTTCACCCTTTCACTAAAGTGACTATTGACGATTAAAGCACTGTATGTTTGTTTAATAAATGTGCAATTAGAAAGTAGTAATATTTCGAAAATCGCAGTGCTTAAGAAAAAAACATCAGCCTTGGAGTTTCAAAACAATATCTATATTTACAGCACAATTTTGTATCACATGCTTTGTTTGTCATACTGCACTATATTTACTAATCAGTGGTCAACACACATCTGAAATTGCTATGGGTGTTTTTGTCTGGCAGCACATGTTTTTGCTTATTTTTCAGTGATCAATCATGTTTGTGCTTGAACACAAGAACTATGCCAATGGGCATAGAAATTGGAATTTTGAAATTCTGCTAACGATAGTGAAAATTTCAACACTCTTGTTTGGAAGTTTGCCAGTGAAATTTATGAAAAGGTTCTTTTAGTTGTTCATTTGTGAAAGTACATAGGATACTTTGATCTCATTGATCACAAATTTTTCACTACCACACTGGTCTCTGGGGTTACTGCTTTCCTCTGACAGTGCCTAAAGAGTAAGCCTATTACAGCTACAGTACAAACAAAGTTATATCAATGTGGTGTAGAAAAAATAAAAGTGTAGGATGTTTTATTTTCGTCATATGGTAGAGTGAAATGGCTTAAATGTTGTTTCACTCATATTCATTAAAATTGTATGACCAGGAATTTGTTTTTAATACTTGAGCAAGCTAGATTGAACTAAGGTGGTGTAAATCTTGGACCTTCAATATGATCATTTCAAACAAAATATTAATGCCCTGCAGACAGTAACCATAAAAAACTGACATCAATGCAACCTCAGCAATGAAAGTAAACTACAACCTTTAGAAATTAACATAAATTACTTATAAAGCAGCATTTACCCAAGAACACCTGGCAACAGATTCTTAAATTTTTCTTGTCTGCCAATCCTCACAGTTGTGTAAGTTCAAATATACTGCTTCATTCCACCACCAGCCATGTTCTTGCTTACTTTGCTGAAGGATAAAATTGATAAACTATGTTAAATAAAAATGACCACCTAATAAACTAAAACATGAACTGATGTTATGTATATGCAGAACTTATCTTACAAGAACTTGATAGCCTGTGTTCAAATGTTTCCACCTAATAATCAAATACTTAGTTGACAGTTGACACATATCCTGAAAATTCAGGAAGTTCCTGAGAATCCCATTAACATTTTTACATGATAAGTAGCATGTAACATAGAGAAAGATATGCTGGACAACCATGCTAGCTTCTAGCAATACCTGGTCTTTAGCTTTGGCTGTAAGTCAAAGCAAATTCTACAGCCTAGATGAAAGTATTACCATCATGCATACATCAGACAACATGGAGCAATAAGGCAACTAAAGCACTGCAATCTACATAACTGTAACAAATATTTACAAAAAAGAAAATAATTGTTTTGCCTGAAGGAATGTGAGTATTGCAAGGTTTAGAGCAGCTATGTCCAACCTGTGAGCCGCATGCGAGCTTAAGCTAAATTTAGTTTGCTCAGATCAAATTAAGCCATTCAATGTACAGCCCTCATTAATAAGTCATTCAATGTGTGGCTCTAGTTATGATAGTGACACATAACTTTTGGCTCAGTAAGCCATTTGGGTTGGGCATAGCTGGTTTGGAGATTCAAAATCAATTTAGGCATCTTTACCATGAGTTTCCCTACACACGCCACATGAGGGTTGCCAGATAGAAAAAAATCTGTAGCAAAACTCACTTCAAAAAGTCACTAAACTTCTGAAGATGGTTACATCTTTACATTAAGTTTTTCACTGGAAAAAAGTCTTTTACTTCTTTCGATTTTTGTATTTTATCAGAAACAGTATAGGTTTTCAACATTTTACAAATATTTCTATACCATCAGTTTAAATATTTTGCAAAAATATTTTGTAAGAAGTGCATGATACCATGCTCCTACTTTCAGAACTATCATACTTTCATTTGATGTCATGAATTTTCAAACCCCAGCAAGCTCAAAAATAGTAACCCTACATATGAAGCAAACACTTGCAAATATACAGGGCGTATATAAAAATGACGCTGGAATACATTTTGGTAGAATACCTTACAAAAAATATGTTAATATATTTTGCCAAACCAAAAAATTGAGCCAAATGCTTTCGAAAAATTGCCAAAACAAAATATTTGTAGCCAAATGCTTTCAAAATTCACCAGATTTTTGGTATCTGGCGATAAATTCACCAATATGGCAACCCTGTGCCACATTGCAGGCTACCAACACAAACGGACTATTCCAAGCATAATTGACAGCTAGAACTCGATGTTTGTCATACAAATTAAGTGGTGATTCGATGCACCTTCTGCAAATTTTGGACTTGGATTATTGCTTTTGTGTAACTTTCATTTATCTCATTCTAGTGATGATGGAACTACTTTAATCAGATCCAAACAATTTTTAGATGGAACTTTGTAAATGCATATGAGATACACTACACCACCATCACCAATTTATGTTACATGTGCTGCCAAATACAAGAACAGTTAGATTTCAGTAATAATTCATCCAAAATGTTTTGATTATGGGCCTTTTGTCCTAAAAAAAATAAAGAACTCCTCCATCATGAAAATTGATGTTTGCAACCCTTTTTTCTCTAGAGGGAAAATTTTATTTAAGACCTTGGCGCTTATAAAACTACGTAACATCTTTGCAGCACTAACCGCATGACAACAATCATTTTATGATGAAGTTGGCCCAGCCCAATAGCTGTACAGGCCACAGTAGTGAAAACTTATACCCTGGTGGACAACACACAAAACATACAAAAACTCGATTGAACCACCTATTACCGCTTACAAAAGCAAACGGCATATCTGTAAAACAAGTATATATGTTTCACGTGAAGGAAAAGTATATATGTTTCACGTGAAGGACACACTTCCTAGCAGTATTGCTCTTTTGAATATATTCCAACTCACTCTCTGGAATACTTTCTCCAGGCAGCATTACACAACTTAACATGCCACTTTAAGTACATGGCATGATGTTCAGCATTGTCATTTCAAAATGTAAACGGGAAGCATTCACAATTGCATTTAAAATATACTTAAAGTTGGTAAAAAGTAGTAATTTTACACAGATTGCGTCCACAAACATTTGAGTGAAGTGTTTCACAAACCTTGGGAGAGATATAGGTGAAGAAATTACTTGGAATGAAAATCATTTTAAATTAGACAGTGTCATGGTATGGCATGCAATTCTACTGCATATTTATGTTCTCACCTGAAACCTGATAAACACCATTTGTCCCATGCTTTCCTTGAATACTCATTAACTCATACTGTACACCTTCAACATGTATTTATAACAAAACAAGTTGACATCTGCTTGCAACCAGAGTCAGACATTGTCATTTTCAATTTGCTCTTTGTCAGTATGTTGACTATCTGGGTTGCATTGCAGACTTCAAGAACATAAAAAAGTAACTGGGTAAAATAAAATGTTCCTTCAAACTAATAGTTAACTACACAGTGGAAAAAGTGCTGAAGTAACAAGTTTTTTACTGCACCGCAACTCCCTCAAAGAAAATATGGAGTAGTGGTACGATCAGGAAAAACTCTCATGTTGTCAGGAACTGCATGAAACAGTCTTGCTTCTCTGTCATCTTTTCCACGTATGACTAAAATAGCTGCTATATTGCCACACCTATAACAGTAGTTGGGTGCTGACCACACAGTCACCAGTTTTTCATCAAACATGTATTTGAAACCTTCATGAACTAACTGGTGAGCTCTGCAAATGAGAGTCAAATTGTTAAGATGAACAAATTCATTGGTCACCTTGGCACCAAAAAGCCATCCAGCACCACGGGGTGAGATAGCCCAAGTCTCCACATCTTCCGGATCTGACCACACTAGATCACAAAATGCTCCTTTATGTGGAATTTCTTGTTGTCGATCAATTGTGCGAATTTGATCAAGGGTTCTCACATCTGGTGATAAACCACCATGAACACACAAGATGGTTGAATCAATGATTGCAGCAACAGTCAACAAGTCAAATACTTTAGTGCAATAACGCCAAGCATTTGCATTGCCATACTTTGTTTGACATTCATCATAAAATCCATACACTTGGGTTATTTGACGACTTTCATGATTACCTCGTAGCAGTGTGATTTTATCTGACCATTTTGCTTTCAGAGCCAATAAGTATGTGAAGGTTTCCAAGCTGTAATAACCTCTATCCACAAAATCACCCATAAAAATGTAGTTCGTTTTTGGAAGCTCTCCACCATTTTTGAACAATTCTAAAAGGTCATAAAATTGTCCATGAATGTCACCACAAACAGTCACAGGGGTAGAAACTGGTTGAACATTTGATTCTTCCAACAATAAGTCACACACATAATCACACAATTTTTTCAAATCAGTTTCAGGAAGGTATTTACATTCCTTGGTAATTTCAATCATCTTATCAAGATCGCACAGTCCCATTTTCCAGATTTATCAACTAGACAAAAGACCTGCTAAATACAAGTAACATGCAGAAACGTTGCTTAAACTTCAGATGACACCATTTCACAGTTTGTTGACTCATCAGCAGATCACAAAGTATGATTTGTACTACAACCTAGAGTCAACCAATACTACTCCAATTTAAAATTATAGCTTGCAGCACACTAATTATGCAAGTCACCAGCATAATTCAGAATAGCTCCAGATGTTGGCTATATTTGATAAACCTGCATTCTGCAGAAAACAAATTTTCTAAAACTTTAGACTACTTTCATATATTAACTTATTTGTAGAAAAGGACAACCTGGAAAATTTGTCATCACAGAAACAGGATCTGTAACCAAGCAAGATTAAGGCATTCTATTATCCCAATGCTGGATCATTATGAAGGTTAACAGTAAAATATTTGTCTCAAATTGATTTAAGGTTAGCAGAGATTTTATTTTTAGTAAGATTTAAAGATGGGTTTTAGCTAAGACCTTTATTTACAGAATATTAGTAGCAAAATGTAAAACAGATTAGCTACACACATGGCTGTGTAGTGTACTGTAGTCAAAGTAGCAGCACTTGCACACAGCAAGCTGAATCCAATCCAAAAGATTATTAATATTGTTCTCATTCTCTTTATATTAAAATAGTGATTACTATTGTAGAGTCCTAAAATAAATAGTACAAAACAAGCTCCATGCGGTTTGTGACACTTGTTATATTATACATGAAGTGCAATGGGACAACACACTGGCTTGGTTTACAATGCACTTCAAGGCATAATTTTTGCTGTTGCAAGCAATAACAGCCTACCTTCTCATCAAAAGGTTTTCAATGCATTTTAGGCTATCTTTGCTATTCTAGTTAGCCTACTAACAAAAGCACATGTTCTGAGGGATGCATTTCATTAGTGTGATCATTACAAGGTGTTCAATGCATGCCTCCAACATGATCTGTTTGCTCTTGACAGCAATAAATGCAACGCATTATCATTTATGCTCCAGGTTAATGTCCTTCAACAGGGGCGAAATCACCACCAGGGGGTGAATTCATGCACTTTAGGGAACAATTTTGTGACTTACCAGATTTGGGGAGCAATTTCAGTTTACTGGGAAGCAATTTCTGCATTGAAAATTTTAATTATTCCAAAAATGAAAACCATACTTCCTAATTTCGATCCAAATAATTTGATGCACTTTCGACACCATGGTTCGTAACAAAAGTCATAAAGTACAAGATATAGGACAGGTAATGTGACAGTCCAACTAACGTTGTCCTGTATAATGCTTCACTGCACTTTAACACTTGACGGCTGGTCTACGAATATATTGTACCTGGATTTCAGCCTAAAACCAGCAGTTTTCGGTTGCCTACCAACACCATAGTGCTTCCGCCAATTGCGCTAGAGAGCTGTTCAAAGGCTCAAACACATTGGCCAGTCTTCTAGTCAGCACTTGAAAAAAAATTTTTGGTTGGGGTTGCAGATTTTTTGTGAGTGACATCATAAGTGAAGTAGTTTTTGGGTAATTTTGGCTCATGTTGCCTGGCCTAGAGCACAACCACTAGGCCAAAGTATTTCGCTGAAGTTTTCATTGGAAACTAGGCTTGAGTCCTAGTCTTTTGAGCCTATGATCGACTTGCTAGCATTTCTGGTTCAAAAGTCATGATCTAAAATAAACTAATTAATTAATTAGCAAATTAGTCAAATATTTTTATGACTTTAGATCATAACTTTTGAACCCGAAACCCCAGTAGGTCATCCAAAGTATCAAAAGACTCAGATTGTAGCCTAGTTTCCAATAAAAACTTCAGCAAAATAATACCATCTAACAGTGTTCTTCAAAGGTTCAAAATAACAACTGGCAAGATAAACACACTATCATTTCACATGTTAGATTCACTGTATTTACATCCTTATGCAACACTAACAGCACGTATGCTAATCAGTGTGACGACTGACCAAGTTTGCATCTGCAACTAGCCATGAAATTTTTGGGATGTTTTAGTGAGAGCTAATCTCATGTGACAGCCACTCTGTTCTTAGACTTTTGTTTTAATGTGGACAAAGGCTGAAAATCCAGCCTAACAGACAGGGGTGGAGATTAGAATTTAGGGGCCCAAGGCAAATTCTCAGAAAGGTGTCCCAAAACAGTTGCCGAGGAGCCCCCTTTCGTACTTTTGCATGAAGTTTAACTTTATTTTGAAGAACAAATCATTTGTTTCAAAGCTTATTAAATGTGAGTCTAGAGTGGTTCATACACTTTTCAACAAAGTAATGCATAAGCTAAGTGTGAAACTCGGAAAGGGTGCTTGCAGCATCTCTGAACAGTGGGGCCCTCTCATTCATCTCCTAATATCCACCCCTGCTCAGAGGTAGGTGGGAACGAATGGAAGCAGACAACGAAAAGAAAGCATCTTTAGTTTGGGTATGATTGCTGCAGAGTGCACCAGGACAGTGTCAGGGATTTTTTTCAGGAACAAGTCACGTGCTGAGGAATCATTTCGCTGCTGTAAATAACATAACTAATTCATTCAGTAAGTGTTATGTCGAGTTTCAATTGCAGCAAATGCAAGAGCATAATTTTCTTTAGATTGCAAGAGTTTGTTTGAAGTGTATTATATGCAAATTATACTATGTCAGCTGGCAAGTATTTACCACAGGACAATTGTCTAGAACAGTGTTTTTCAACCTTTTTTGCATCACGGACCACTTTATGCAATAAAAAAATTTTGGGGAACACCAAACAAAATTTTATAATCACAGTTATGATGTTTAGATTGTTTTGGCTCTTTTAATTTATTAAAATTAACAAGAAAGTCCTATTCGTTTGCTCCTAAAACTAATTACTTTCACGAAAGAAAACATATTTACGCTCATT
>JGI24158J21664_10012088_pt1 | contig 11456 bp, 9 predicted proteins | sample Ectturendosymbi3_FD_21664 | JGI IMG/M metagenome (IMG submission 21664)
CCCTTGAACAGCTCTCTAGCGCAATCGACGGAGGAGCTAGGGCGTTGGTAAGGCAACCGAAAACTGCTGTTTTAGACTGAAATCAAAGTACGAATATATCGAACCCCGGTTCTCAAAGTGTTAAGGAGTCAGAGTCTGAAATTTTGTAAAGGGCAGAGTTGGGAGTTGGAGTCAGAAATTTTGGAAAGGTCGGACATTTTACCTCAGACTGCGCAACCCTGATTATGACAAAGTTTTGCCAAATTTTCAAAAGTACACAATATGATATCCACTTTTTGCCATAGTCACAATACCTGCCTTTTTCAAATTTTTTTTTTCAAAAGTAGAAATTACCAGAAAGTGTAGCCAGAAACTAATTGTTGGTCCATTAGGCAAAGTCCATTAAAATAAACAAACTATTAATTATCTAATTAGCTAGGTAGTCAAATATTTTTATTTGGATCATAACTTTTGAACCAGAAACGCTAGAAAGTCAATCAAAGGATCAAAAGACTCCGACTTGAGCCTAGTTTCCTATAAAAATTTCAGCGAAATACTTTGGCATAGTGGTTGGGCCCTAGGTCAGGTAATATGAGCCAAAATGACTCAAAAACTAATTCACTTGTGACGTCACTCACAAAAATCTGCAACCCCCAACCAAAAAATTTTTTTTCGAGTGCGGACTAGAAGACTTGCCGATCCGTTTAAGCCCTTGAACAGCTCTCTAGCGCATACGGCGGAGGAGCTATGGCGTTGGTAAGGCAACTGAAAACTGCTGGTTATAGGCCAAAATCTAAGTATGAACATATTGTACGTTGGCTCTCAAAGTGTTAAGGCAATGTTCCTCAACATATGTTGGAGTATGCTTTGTTACTTCACATAATTTTAATATAGATTGGAATTGTGATGCAGCTAGTATTATGTGCATCAAGTCATTTCTGGTCACCTAGTTTTTAACAATTTCTCAGGTGCTAATTTGAACCTCTTCGCAGTAATGCTGTAGCATAAGCAAAATTTTAATTTTTGGCTGTAGTCAGAATTAGCTGGAAACAAATCGAACAGTGGTGGGCAAACTGCCTCTTGCAAGCCACATGTGACTCATCGACATATTTTGTGTGGCTCTAACTGAATAGCAATATCTCAAATTGATAACAAGCTGTTGCCTTATATTTAATGTTTGTTTCAATGTGTTTACACAAATTCGTATATATGATTAGTTGCCAAGCAGTCTCTGCGATTTGATGTATATAGGGCAATTTATGTGAAACGTGCTTTCTTTAATGAACTGTATTTGACACTACAAACTGAATTTGCGGGCGAAGCATTTTGTACAAGATGTTTTAACTCTGTATACAAGTCTTTCCTGATATGAAGTTTCCAGTGTCTTGCTTTTGTTGCTATTAAAGAACCTGTAAACCATTTCCACTTAAACATAGGTAATATGATACAGAGTAATAAAGCAAGAACAGCTTTGAGTGTCTGCTGGAATCAGCTCATTTCTGGTCAAAACTAAAGTCACAATTTTTCTTAATGTTCAAGTGGAACAGAACTCTGGTTCATCCCTACTTCACAGTAGGTTATTGACTTTATATTTAGAGATATAAGTGCAATGTGTTGTGATCCAATTACTGTTTTTGATACCATAAGGACGAGATGGGACACGAGGGTTTGTAACTGGAGATTTCACTGATGAAGGTCTTACAGACAATTTGGATGGTTTAGAAATCAGCCAATTTTTGGGTTTTGAGGAATGGACAAGCTTCTATGCAACCACTTACAATTATGTTGGTATGTATTTCAACTAGCTGTAAAATTCAGTAATCAGTATGTTGCACTCATGGTCAATCATTTTATTGATGTATTACACTTTTGTGTTAATATTCTTCCTCTTGTTAATTTGTAGATGTTGTTTCACCTGTTCTTCAATTTTATTAAATTAACTTGAGACATATCTAATTCTGATTCTTAACCACAGCATAGTTCATGGCTAATTGTGATCATGTTAAACAGTTACAACAGTGTTGGGTCTTGTTTACTGTTGACGTTATGTCCTATAATTCTTGCACAGTCATGTCCATGAGCATGCCTGTTTTTGTGGGACTTACTTGAATAAGTTTGCATGCTATGCAAGAGTGTGGATGCAATACAGCATGGTAGATCTGTTTGGGATTTTGTATTTGAAAACTTCAAAAATGTTGGTTTTCTTTTTGAGTTACCTTCTGAAGCAAAGGAGAGCTGTAACCTCAGTTTTGCATTGTTTGCAGGCAGCACTCATTGTGGTTTTATTGCAGTTTTTTTACATTTTTCAAAGACCTTAATGGCTGATGAGAAGTAGCATTAGTTAGTGCCTATCGGTGATTTTGAAAAGCTTAAATATTAACTTATTTCCAAGGAAAAAAGCAAGATTTTTTTGCTAAAAGTTTTGAAGATGCCTGGGGATATATTTGTAAAAGTTGAACAGCAAATAAAAGGTTTCAAAATATCAGTGAAGTTTCATTGTTTTGTTGGAAGCATGGTTGGGATTTGTCAGTTTACTCAATTACTAAAAATAGCTCCACTGATTTTCAGGGTTCTCACACAGAAGTTTGAAAATATTGAAAAAGTATTGAATTGTGAAATCCGTTTTCAAGACCTTGAAAAAGTATTGAATTAGGCCAAAATGTACATAAGTTTTGAAAAAATATTGAAATTCCAAATTCAACCATTTCTTTATTCAAATTTTGCTTTTCATCATTGATGACAGTTTTGCATGTTGTTTTTTGCATTGTGTTCCGTGAATAAAATGTTGGAAAAAAGAAGGTAAGTGAAGGTATTGAAAAAGTATGGAAAATGTAAGAACCCTGGATTTACTCATTTTTTATGTGCATATATTTCAGACCCCTGTAGTGGCTTGCTTTTTATATCTTGGTGCTTGTTTATGACACTAATTCTCAACTGTGTTTATCAATGCAGCAAGTATGAAGTTATGCAGTAGATATATCTTTAAAACGAATTTATAGTGTAAGCTGGCTAGCAGTGGTATGTAGAGTTCAGGCTATCATTTCAAGAAATGTCAGATATTGGCCAATGTGCGTACACACACACACTACCTTGTATGGTCAAAAAGATGGCAGCTGGTTGTTTTGACAGAACCAATTTTTTTATCAGATTATTCAAATATTAATTTTAAAGGCTGTTAAAGATAAGCACATGGCAGATCACTTCAGTCAACTTACTTTCAAACATCTTAAAAACATGGTATCTTTTGGAGGATTAGTCCTCCATTGATTCATATCTTTGAACTATCAGGCTAGGCTTGTTCAAATCAAAGAAAGACCAAAATATTCTTTTAGTTTTTTGTTTTTTTTTGTTCTATGTGTATGCATCTTCTTGTGAAAAAAGTTCTGCGCTGCTTTTGCATGTCCATCATTATTTGACTTTTTAAAATGCGTTTTCTTCTGTTTCTGTATCTTAGGTCTTCTGGTTGGAAATTTCTATGACAAGAATGGTCAACCCACTGATGCATTAAAACATGTGCAAAAACAAATAGAGCTTGCCAAAGAAAACCAAAGAAAGCAAGATGATGATAGAAAGAAATTTCCTCCTTGTAATTCTGAATTCTCTGCTGCAAAAGGCTCAAGAGTGTGGTGCACCAACAGAAGGTATAGTTGTCATATTCTTTCAAACTGAACTTTAATGAGCTTATTTGTTAGTTTAAATGGATCCTGTGATGGTTGCGCTGCAAATTGTTGCAATTTAAAGCTTAGATTAATTTTAATGACCTTTGGCAGAATCACAATAAAAAGCTCTAGGCCAGGGGTTCCCAAACTGGGGTACATTTGCCTATCTGAAGGGGTACATTTAAGGTTAGCAATAAAAGAGAAAAAAATGTGTTTATATATTATAATTTCTAATTATTTATACATGTATCAGTGGATATTATAATAATTGATTTATTACAGACTCGTGGTCTATATCACAGGCACAACCAAACAATGCAAGAGCACAAGAAATGGCATTATAGTACATGTGTTTGTACCAACACTGATAGGAGCATAACACTTTAACAGCGCCCCAACTGTAGCGTCATTCACCCATCACAATACAGGGATTCAGTAGTGTGAGAGAAATGAAGGCATTCTAACATCAAAACTTTGAGGGAAACAGCTAACTGAGAAAACAAAAAAAGTAAAAGATAAGTCATATGGGGGTGAACAGTGGCGCTCAGAGGCATACAAACTATTCTGATCAAAGTTTCAAATGCTTTGCAACGCATTTATCATGAGATCGACAGACAATTAATTTTCCTGAATTTTAAAGCAGGGTTTAGCGATTAACGTTTTACCAGTTGTATGTTCTACTTTTTGTATGCTTGGTTTACACACGTTGTCTGCATACTGCAACAAGTAAATAAAGACATCGTGGGGCGCCACGAAGCACACGGAAGATTTTCGTTGCACTGGTACAACGCATCAACAACATATCAGTTGGTCACTGTCATACAGGAGCGTTAGAGGAAAAACGAAGATGTGTAAAAAGCATCGTACGTTTGAAGAGATCGGATAAAAAAGTTAGATGAAGATGCACTACGTAAAAAGCGGTACAAATTATATTGATCAATTAGGCATCAAAAGTCGTGACACGATGGCTAACTTGGTGTGGGCGAACACTTACAGTTCTGGGTATATGCACAATTCGGTAGGCATTATTGTATGCAGCTCGTAAGCGCTTCATACTGGTCTGTGAGTATTTACTCCACAACTGGCAAGCATACATTGGCATGAGATAGGCACGAAATACTCGTGAAGTAGTTTTTTACTGCAGGAGAGCACTCATCGAAAGTGCCTCGGAGTTTGTTTGCTCCACAGTACAGCGATTACATTTGTCTCTGAACATCACCATCATCCTTCAGTGAGACATTTAGCAACACACCAAAGTATTTCACTTGGTCAAAAAGTTGCACACGTACACCATTCTGAAAAACATTTGATGGAGCAGGTTGTTTATAATATTTTGAGAAATAAAGAACACCAACATTATTTTCAAAAAACATATGCTTATTGGTAAACGTGTTTTAGTTATTTTCCTCAGCCTTTTTGTCATAAGAAATTTTAGGTGTACATGCTAATTTACCGAAATGCTGGTGGTGTACATGGTCAGGTAAAGTTTGGGAACCCCTGCTTTAGGCTTTCTGTAATCTTTCCAGGAATCAGCCGACTTGGTTCTGCTTTCATCTATTTGCGATGATTCAAACTTGCGCATACCTATATTCAAGTAAGTACTCTCCACAAAGGGGTAAGCAAGAAATCAATATCTGCAAATATTTTTGCGGATCGATTCCTTGCTTAACCCCTTTGTGGAGAGTACTTACTTGGCAGAATGATTAACAAAAACAGTTGTGTCACTTTAATATCAAAACGTTAAAGAAAACTGCAACCCTGTAAAGAAAAAGTTTTTTTTCCTTTGGAAACGTTACGCCACAAGCATGAACGCTTATCCGCCCAAACTTTCCTTTGGACATGGACAGGTCGCTATTATTTGAAAAACCTACTTGAGATATGATTAGTGCAATTAGTTTAATATTTCTACCTGAGTGACCACAAGACAACAATGCAGATATTTGTTAGCTTATCATTGTTCCTGGCGGAGCTGGTATGGACTTCCTAGGCGGAAAACGTAATAGATCATAATTCCTTATAGTTGTTATGGACAGTACCTCGATCTGGCGTTGGAATACAAAGCCGGTTCGTCTTTTAGTATGAATGCGCTCATGCTCGAAGAGTCTCTAGCAGAGAGCTACTGAAGGCGATTTAACTTGCACTGGTTGTCGATACGTGGAGAAAAGGAACACTTGCATTTTACTTAGCTGATACAGCAAATCATGCTGTTTTAATATCAATGGCGGTACGACCCACGCAATTCAGCTTTGTGCAGATTTTGGTTTTCATGGACGCTTTTTGTTTCTTAGCGGTGGCATCGAAAGAGATTGGTCCGGCGTGCCTCGTCAGTATCATCCTCCCGGCGCCTCAGAGTCACGATGCGCGTGTATTCGCGACACCGGTGGTCCGACTTCTGGTGCGAACGCTGGGACGAACCGCGGGGATTTAGATAATCCCTATTTGCGGGAATATCATGGTTGTCTTCCGAACGCTGCGTCGTGTATTACCTCACCTCCGAAGAATTGAAATTTTTCAGTGTCGAGTAACGGGGTTCCGATACTGTTCGCAGGCCGCACATGTTCAGAAACTGTTGTGAAACGTGGTGTTCGATCCGACGTTTTCAGAAACAAGCATTTTAAAAGTCACGAAGTGATCAGTATCGGTGGAAAATCCGAGGACATTGGTGATTAATGCCTGTTTCTAAAAATGACTGGTTGGGATCGTACCGCATACCTCTGGTTCTCTTCCGGCTTCTTTGCAAATGCATATATCGGAATGGTGGTTTTATAAAGATACTTTTTCCTTAAATAGCTTGTTGCATGTGCGCGAAGAAGATATGTTGACTGCGCACGTACACGACAGATAAAATACAGGGAGGTTGAAAATTTTGAAGATCTGACAGGGGTCTCTTCTTGTTGGTAAACTGGGGGGGGCAGGGTTACGCAACGCTTTGCATCGTGATATTTTCTTTTAAACGACGGCTTGGCCGAAGATATACGCCAATGGACGGCAGCATCTAAGACACCTATTGAAAAGAAACGATGTTGTGGTTTCTTGCACACCATACTCGTACATGTCTTGTGGAGCGTGGTTGATGCTTCTGCCTTGACCCATTTTATTCACGTTGAGATGACGGCTGATGAATGTCAGTAAACTCAGCCGCTGTTGTCTTGTCCGTTCGTGCTGCGTATTGGAATGCATAGTACATCGTTCATTTTGTGTGGGGTGTTCAGAGAAGCAGCTGCGGCGTTTTTATTGTTGAGTGTTCCATGTTTTTTTCTATTGGCACCCCCATTGCTGACATTAGTTTCTATAATGTGACACTTTGATAGCGTGCAATGCCCTATACGCCCTCTAGAGATGTATTGCGGATGATTTTAAAGTGGTCTTCGAATTATCATCATTTGAACCGAAAATATTGCAATGAATTTCTGTGACCAATGCTTTCTCATGACTGGTCCATGACTTTTTCCGCCTTAAGTTTTGCAGATGAAATATTATTTTCCCTGAAAATAATGCGGCCGCGGACCACTTGTGCACTTCGTTTTTCTGAAAAAAAACGTACTCTCGTGTTATTTTTTAATTAAACACTATCCGGCGACTGTTGGTCTTCGCAATGGTAACAACCGGTACAATACTAAAGTTTTGGCAGATTTCCAATTTTTTGAACTGTGAATAGTTGATTTGTGAAACGCGTGCTTTCCCAACAGCTGGGAAGGAGAATGCAATTAGTGTGTTACGTGAGATTTACGATGATTGCTGTGTATTTAAACGCTTCCTGCAACAAATGCTTACGAACCAAACTTATTTGCCACGTCTTCCCGAACTGTCTTCCTTGACATTCTCTAGTAAAGCGTAGAGATCAAAATCTGTCCACATGATGAGTGTTAGCTCTTCCGTCATTCACTCCACGTGTTCCTTTACGTTCTGCACAAAGCTCTTTTGCGACATGTCCACGTATCACAATCGCTGGTTAGGTCATCGCTTTGACTTTTAACAAATGCTACTTGCTAAAGCTTGGCCGACTATTTTGAGCTTCCGCTTCGTTGCGTGTTTTGCAGCAGCAGCCAAACCCTTTCCGTATGTAGAGGTTGAAAGTGCAGGCGCTGCCATGCATTAATGCGGCTGTGCCGTGTTTAAAGGTTTTTTAAATGTTTCCCTTCTCGCACTTTTGGATTGGTTTCGCGTCCAAGATTTTGTCATACGACTTTGCAACATGTCGAAGTAAAATACCATCGTTCGTTTTCCTTTGTGCGTTCTTCGATGAATATATATATATATTATATATGTGTGTGTGAGTATTTTTCTTGCCCTAATTCTGAAGTGTCAAACGCAACAAGGTCACAAAGTCTTCCACGTTTTGTTGTACCTAACTCTTGTACAGATACTTTACGCCATTGTAGCGCCATTTCCAATGTAGCTGAAATCGTTCACCGCTATTCTGCTAAAATGTGTTTGATATAGACGTATGTATGTAAATAATGTTGGAGCTTGTTTGTACATAGTATCAGATCGGTTCTACACACTTGGATCGTTAGCGAACAAGCGATAATTTACTTCGCCACGACTTAACACATTCCATTGACACTTGGTAGCAGCTTGTCATATTTACGCGCCAGTTACCTCTTACGTCGAGTGGATGCAATTGACGAGGAAGCGACTGAGACCAGGGGCGTAACGAGGGGGGCACAATTCCCCGGGCGCCGAATGACTGCGGGGGCTCCGAAAAATACCAACAATGTCACAAGTACTATTATCTTCAATACAGTGCATTTGCTTCCGAAAAACCTCAGGTTCAAACATTGGGGCGTCAAACTTGCTGTTTGCCCCCGGGCGCTATCTAACCTCGTTACGCCCCTGACTGAGACAGACACTTCTTAAACTTTGTGGTTAAGTGCTGCTGCCATTTGGCTCCGTAGATTTTGTAATAACTACGTTCCTTGTACATGCCGTAATATAGACCCCCGCAACACAAACCGCATTGAAAAGCTTAAAGTGATTGTTGAGCTGCCCGTTGCTTTAAACGAATTGTATATTTGTCGGCCAGCTTGCTCTGCGTTTTGCTTTCTATTATTTGCGCTGTTTAGCCACTGGAGTGTAGCTTGAAATCGGATATAGTTCTGTTGGTCCATAACGCTACAGAAGCGCCAGAAGTGAATCACAATTTTTCGTAGTTCTTAATCACTTTAGGATCGCAAATCGTCGCTTGGGTGGTGCCTTCTTGTCGACTAGTGAATCTCGTTGAATATGCCCTCCATTGCGGGAAAAGCTTTTCTCGGTGCATGTGAGAAAAGTTGTACAACCGAAGTTGTCGCTTTTATGGTCCGTAGGTGCGACCCGCAACGCATAGAAGCATCAGTTATGAATCAATTTGCTCTAAGTGCACTCCTAATATATGATAGAGCATTGCACCGGTGTGGCTTGTAAGTATAAAGGTGAAAACCTCAGTGTTGTACTGTTGCTGCCCACTGATACGCGATGCATTTGCTGTGAGTAGTGGTCCAGGTTGCTGAACGGGGCAGCTCAGCTCGAAGCAATTGTCTAAAAATGTAGCCCGAATGTCGGAGTTGACAACACAGAATCATCATTTTTCGTGGTACTATATGATTTTGAATAAAGTCCTCTTTATGGATTTCTTGTTTCATCTGTCGTGTTTAAATATCTTCATTCAACTGCGACAGTCTAATAGCCCTTTGTCTTCGTACCAAATGGTGCTATCTGTCTTGAGACCACTTTCTAGTGTGACCATTGACTTACGGAAGCATCGTTTGGTCTTGATTTTAGTTTCGATGATGCTACTGGTACTATAATAAATTGTCGACAGATTTTTTGATTATTATTGGAAGGTACCTTCCAGAAAAGATTTTCACTTCGCAAGCAATCATGGCCACAAAGATCATGCGTGAAACACATGGTTTTCTAATTGCATCGCCCCGGAGTTGTAGCCACGTTGGAACTGATGCCAAGAAAGCTGTTACTTGTGCTACTCCTAGGACACACGCGTGTCTTTCAATCACGCTTATTGTTCATGTTGATTGTCAATGATCAAGGGGATGGTTCGTTACAAAACTCTGAAGAAGCTACGTGCACTTCCGGACGTACATGCATTTTGAAAGAAAATTTAGATGAACGCTTGTATGGCAAACCTCGTAGTGCGATAGACGCCACCCAGTTGTTGTGGGTGGCAGTTATCCTACAACCGACAATGGGAACGACGTAGCCAAGGAAAGACGTTTTTGAGTAAAGCTGAAGTCTTGTGGTTGTGACGGTAAGGGGTGTCTTTAGGCAAAAAATTGCTTCAGCCGCTGTGCTTAGCTCTCAGCACATCTTCTGATGCCAGGTGGTTGTGGGAAATGTTTGCCGGGGTTAGACAGGGTTGTAACGAGGTTACAAGGCGCCCGGGGCAAGAAGCAAGCTTGGCGCCCCCATGTTCGAACCTGAGGTCTTTCGGAAGCAAATTTACTGTATTGAAGAAAGTCACTGTGACATTGTTGGGACTTTTCGGCGCCCGGGCAATTGCTCCCCCCTCGTTACGCCCGCGAGTTTAAGACATCTGGTGATAATGACGACAAGCTTGGTGTAGAACTGAATCGATCTTGCTCGCATGACAAGACCTTACCTAAACCGGCCCGGTATATTCAGCTGTAAAGTAATACAGTGGAATTGTCCTATAACGTAGAACTTCATGGGACCGGAGAAAACCAAATTTCACCACTTTTGGAAAAATCCCCAAATAGCCCCCCTGGAAAAAATCCTTCCGACGCCCATGTCTTCAGGTATGTTTAGTTACGCAACTGGTCTGCGACATAATTTTCCTGAATATTTTTTATTAGGCTGCACTAAAAATGCTCCACGTGGGTTCAGCAACGTTACCTACACGGACAACTGCCAGGTTACCAGGGCAAACGCTGACCACGAAGCTATCCACAAGGCATTTCGCAATAATTGGCTAAGATTACAGGAAGCTATGGGTCGTGGGAAGATCAGTTTCTTTGACGTATTAGATCAATGGTTCCCAAACTGGAAGTAAATTACCCGCCAGGGGTAATATGCAATTCTTCGGGGGGTAAAGCAGAAACAAAACAATGTTTTTCTGTATTATTATTTTTATGACACAAAATAGAGAGGGTAATAAGACAATCATTATCTTGATTTGGGTAACGGCTCAAAGAAGTTTGGGAAACACTGTATTAGATAAATACGAATGTTGAAAGGGGTAATCTGTTCTGGTGTCTATATGTTCTAAACAAAGGTCTTCAAGTCAGATTTGGGGGACCCCTTTTCACCAGCCCCCAAGAGGCAATTTTTTGCTTTTTTATGTAGGCTAAAACTAAGCAAAAATTTGTATCTTTAGGGCCCTTGTTTGGCCATCCAGCGCTTGTGGTTCAGAAGATATGGCCAAATATGCAACATTTTGGCATGAATCTAAATTTTTTTGGTCCTTCCATTATGGTTAACCTGGCGTGTATGGGCACCAACATTTCTGGGTATGTAATACATAATTCGGTAGGAAAGGTTGTTGTAGGCAATCCGTAAGCGCTTCATACTAGTCAGTGTGTATTTGCTCCACAATTGGGAAGCATACATTGGCATGCAATGGACTGTTTTTTACTGCAGAGCAAAGAAGCCTCTTTATTTGCTTCACAGTAGTCTACAGCGATTTCACTTGTCTCTTAACGTCAATGAGTGAGACATTTATTAATTTAATTTATTTGTTTATGAGCAGACACGAAGTCCATAACATGAACACACACACTCTGCAGAACGCAGGTTGATAAAAACAGACAATACAGAACGTAGTACAAGGTATTGAAGCCGGCGGAATCACAGGGTTACAGA